>ERZ1034949.28-NODE-28-length-87298-cov-51.615259_pt1 | contig 87298 bp, 73 predicted proteins | sample MGYA00520590_ERZ1034949 | MGnify/ENA primary metagenome ERZ1034949 (study PRJEB33766, sample SAMN09781752) | gut metagenome | biome: gut microbiome | host: Homo sapiens | place: Madagascar | study: EMG produced TPA metagenomics assembly of the PRJNA485056 data set...
TAATAGATATGAAGGTAATCAATTCCAAGCTTGCTGCCATCGGTTTGGCGGCATTCGTTTTCGCATCATGTAGCGACAGCAACAGCGATCCTACAGGTGGTTCAAACATGAACGTAGTTGACCGCACTACAATTACGCTTGCATCACAGAATGTAGATAACAGCCGTGTTGTAAACTACAAGAACTCAACAGCTAAGGCAAGAAAGTTCTTCCTTAACACAAGAGCAGGAAGCTCTATTTTTCCTGCTTTCAAAGATGCTCCTAAAGAGGAAAACGCAAAGCAGCTCAATAAAGAAGCTGACCTCACAAACAAGAACTATGCAATTACCGGCAATAAGAGCCTTAACTTCGCTGGTAAGACTATCGATGGTGCTACTATCTTTGTACACGGAGGCTCTACTTTCGAGTACGATAATACAACAAAGATGACCAACACCACCATCGTATTGCTGAGTAGCGCTACTTTGAAATATACCGGCACTGGCGAAATGATAGCACAAGGCAACACCGTATTCTGCACAGATGCCAAGAACAAGTTTGTTGCTACTGGTGACATCAACATCAATGGTGAACTTTACGCTAATTTTACAGGCACTACAAATGATGGCAAGGATTTGGTAACAGGTCTTGGAGCTATCAAAGAAACTACTGCTGCAGAAAAGGAAAAGAGTATCACTCCTACCCAGAAGATTACTTTCGGTGCTCATGCAAATGCTTACATCAAGGGTTCTATCCGTGCCACTGAGTTGAACATCGAGAATGGTGCAAGTATTTACACCACATCTAATATCTTCAACAACGGTACTGTAAACATTAAAAGTCAGTTAGGCATAGAGGGCTTCCTGAAGGCTCAGAACCTCAACGTAGATGGCTACTTGGAAGCTGGCAAAAACTCAGCCATCAAGGTATTGGGTACTATGAACGTAAATGACGGTGCTTATATTTCTGCCAACTACATCAATGTTACAAACAACACGAAGAAAGAAGATGGAAAAATTGTCGCAGGCAACGCTACCCTCAACCTGAAAGGCAATTGCACCATTCATTTGAGCAACAAGAACGTAATAAACGTCAACAACTTGGTAACAGACAACAGCAACCAGGGTCAGATTGAGTTGGCAGAAGACAACGCTGTAGCAGTAATCAAGGCTGATAAGTTCGAAAACAAGGGCAATGAGAGAATCCTTTCATTCAAGACCAGTGGCAATAACTCATGTTTTCTGTTCCAGTTTACAAAGTGCTTCAATGGCTCTACAGAGTTGAATACATTCGAGGATCTTGCTATCCAGGCAACATATATCGACTATGACAAGACTACCGAGAACAAAGTTGATTTTAAGGATGAAAACAACAGGAACTATGGTTATGAGTGGAAGGGTGATGCTTCAAAGTTAGTCGCTAGCAAGAAGCTCGATTTGATTGCATCTTCAGAAGATCCTAGTGACGGTCAGTCTGCAACATGTATTCAGCCAGCAGCGAACGGCTTGCTCTACGTTTCATACCATACTAATGGTAACGATGTAGCAGGTGGCAACATCGAGGTTGCCAGAATGACTGAAGGCAACAAAAAGTTGACTATCGAGCAAAGCAAGAAGGCTGACAGAATCGACTACAACCACCTGATTGTTGATGGAAACAAGCTTTACCTCGCTGGTAGCCAGCAGGGCAATGGCTCAGCAGAAGGAACAGCTGTCGGTGCTTTCATGGGTGAGATTGAACTTACTGCTTCAGGCATTAGCGACAACATGGTACTCAATGCTGTTGACAAGAAGAACAGCAAGATAGATGCCAACTGCGTTGCAGCATTCGGCACAGACCATGTATTAGCAACAACCAAAGGTTTCACAGTATTCGACAAAGATGGCAGCTTTGAAAACTACGGTTCCTCTGTTGGCAAACACGTTGTTACAGTAAACAACAAGATCTATGCATTGACAGAGGATGGCACGTTGAACGTTTACAACAGTTCTAATATGGAAACTGCTGAGAAGACTTACCAAGTTGGTGCTGTTGAGCCAAATGGCAACAAAGCAGTTGTAGCTGTTGACAAGGCTAATGGCGACATCTACGTCTGCAAGGGTGAGAACGGTGTAGCTAAGATTTCAGGTAGTACTGTAAATCAGGAGTACTTTAAGTGCCCAACAATCTCTAACTCTGCTGACAATAAGCGACCAGGCGAGGTAAAGGGTTGTGCCAACGGTATTGCAGTTGATGACAGCTATGTATATTTGGCATGCGGTAGCTATGGACTCGTTGTATTAGACAAGAGTACTGGCAAAGAAATCTGCCACCGTAAGGCTCCTAAGGAAAAGTCAGCCAACTATGTAGCTGTTGATGGTGAGAATATCTATGTAGCATATGGTAAGAGCCGTATCCAGGTATTCAAGCTGACAACAACGAAAGAATAATAACTCTTTTGTTCTTCCCTCACTCTCACATTTGAGTGAGGGAGAACAAACCTTATTCCAAGCTTAACTAGCAAATCAGAAACAAACTAGCTAAAGCTAACTTTAAGGTTATCCGCTAATTATCAATAAATAACAACGAAACAGAAAGCTAAAATGAAAGCATTGAATATAAAACTTGCAACATTTAGTTTTGCAGCATTGCTCCTCGCTTCTTGTAGTGATAGCAATAACGATAATGGAACAGAAGGATCATCAATTATGAATCCAAAAATCGTTGGTAGCACCGTTGTTTCAACTACAGATGCACAGACACTTGCTACTCAGGTAATCAATTACAAAAAGAAAGCTGCAAGTACAACTAAGGCTACAAGAACAATTGATGACAGTAATTCTAGCATCTTTGAAGGCGTAATTGAGATGCCTACAGAACCTACAGTTCCTGCTGACGCGGTAGATTTGGCAACATTGACAGACAAATCGAATGAAATGCATAGTGGAGGTGTATATGTTCTTAAATCTGGTAATATGTCAACAGATGGAATGAATGTAGCAGGAACAACAATATACGTTTGTTCTGGAGCAACACTGACTTGGAATGCTAATGAGAATAATATTCCTACTGTAATTGTTCTTTCAGGAGGAAAGATCATCGACACATACGGCAACGTTGGTAAATGTTGTAATGCCGACGTTTACGGAAACATTGAAACCAAACAAGATAGAATTGAAATAAACCATACATTTAGAACATCTCAAAGTCTGAATGCTGAAGATAAAAACGTATCTATTGCAGGCAAAGCCTATATCGGCGGTAATGTTACAGCTAAGAATTTCTATCCAGGAAACGGAATCATCAATATCAAAGGTGATTTGAATCTGGGAGAAAGCGAATTTAAGCTCGACAATAAAACAAAATTGAATGTTGATGGTAAAATTACAGCAAAAAGGTTAGAATTAACCAACAGCTCTGTCCTCTACTCTGGATGTGGTGCTAAAATTGCAGGCGAAGTGAACCTCAACGATCATTCAGCTTTACACGCCAAATATCTGGAGTGTTCAAAATTCACTCAGAATTCAGGAGCCAGACTCATTCTTTCTGACCAAAGTTACGTCAATTGCTCTGGTGAATTTGCATCATACAATAACGACACCAGCTATAGTATTCTGGAGGGCGATGGCGCCAAGGCGGTTATAAAGGCAGATAAGTTCTACTTCAACAATGGTGCTCCACAAAAAAATGATGAAGGTGAGACTTACTATGAGGTAAAGATGTTCTCTACGCCAGGCAAAAACAACCCACAGATTGTAGCAGTTGGATCATTCTATGTAAATGGGCAGAAGGTTAATGTAAGATTCACAGATGCCAACATGTTTGTGACAAACGAAGTAACCAAGAGCGAGGTTGTCATTAACCCTACCACTGATTGCGATAATCCAGGATGGGAGAATCCAGATCCAAAGCCATCACCAGAACCGGAGCCAGAGCCAACTCCTACTCCAACTCCAAAACCAGAACCAACACCTAATCCAAAACCAGGTTTGGACCTGATTACTTCAGTGGAGCCAGAGCATACACATCAGATTTCTGCAACAGGCATCATGCCACTCAATGGTTATCTCTACATGTCATACCATACCAACCAGAACCAGAAGGATAATACAGCGTATTCTCATGGAGGATGTATTGAGGTGATGGCACCAGTGGAAAATGATCAGGCTGTACTGAAACAGTACATCTATGATTCGGAAAGAACCCTCGATTTCAACCACATTCTGGCAACCAAATTGAACAGTGACGAAAGAAAGATCTTCCTTCCTGGTAGCTCTAGCAAGAAAGGTGCTATGCTGGCATATATGGACATCAGAAAAGACCACATGCTAGCTGACGAATCGATGGAAATAACCAGCAATGACGGAAATGAAGTTACCATCAAGCAACCATTGAACTATGTACAGCTGAAACCAGCTAAAGCAGAGTATAAGGGTTACGATGAGAACTGCGTGGTTTACAATGACGATACCAACCACCTGATTGTTGCAACAACAGAAGGTTATACCGTATATGACGCAACCACCATGAACGAGGTGAATACATACAGCAAACCAGGAAAGGCTAAGCACGTAGCTATGGGCAATGGAAAAATTGTGTGTCTTTATCTGAATGAAAGAAACAAAGATACCCAAGTGGGAATCCCTGCGACCATCGAAATCATCAATAAGAAGAGTGAGGATTTCGAAAATACCAAGACATTCCCTACCAATGTAAGCATCGAGCCTAATGATGGTAAGAATGTAATTGCCGTTGAAGATAATAAGATCTATGCTTGTCTTGGAGCTGCCGGTCTCTATGTTTATGACATGAATGGCAACGAGCAATGGCACTATCAGATGCCAAATCCAAAGAATAAAGATGATAAGTGGAAGGCTCTCTGCAACGGATGCTTCGTTGACGACAACTACGTTTATCTGGCATACGGCTCTTACGGAATTGTGGTAATCGATAAGAATACACACAAAGTTGTAGCACATAGAATCGTTGAAAAATCTGCCAACTATGTTACTGTATATAACGGCTATATCTATGTAGCATACGGTAGAAGTCGCATGCAGGTATTTAAGTTGAACCTCGGTAAATAAGAATGATTGCTCAAAAAGCAATATAGATTTTTATAAAATCAAAAGACACTAGATGAATGCAGCTGCAACAGCTTGCGGCTGCATTCATAGTGTTTAAACTAAGAGAATGATGAAGCGAAAATTGATACTATACACTACTGCTGTTCTTCTGATGAATATCGGAGGAAGGGGTGTTATGGCTCAAAATCTGAAGCAGCAGGCTCAGAAAACAACGCAGAAAACAACTCAGAAAAAGCAGGCGCAGAAGAAAGCTTTCAGCCCGAAGATGCTCGTTTATGAAAATCTGAAAAATGAAAATGTACTCAAGCACTTCAAGAATCGCTTCGCACAACTCGATACCCTACTCAACCACCCTATCTGGGTAAAATCCCCGGTCATCAACCTGGGACTCAACAGTCAGCACACGGCTGACATCAGAAACACAGACTCGCTCTACTGGTCTAAGACTGCCCACGAGCAACTGGCAATAGAAAGACACCACGGACTGGAAGTAACCGGACAGGTGTATGCCAGACCCGATGCCTACTTCGATGCCGACAACGACAACGAAGACCAGGTATCCCAATACAAGGCAAAGACCCAGGCAGAACTGGGATGGAACATCATCAACAGCAAGTTCTACCAGGGCAAGGAAAAGAAAGCCAAAGTAGCTTTGGCTAACGAACTCTCCAGGCTGCAAAGCAAGAAGAGACTGACAGCAGACATCTATGAGAAGGCAGCTGAAGAGCTTACCGAACAATATAACTTCTACATCGGTACGATCATCGCTCACCGACTGGACAACCTCGATATCATGAACGAGGCATACCAATTCATGCTGGAGAAAGACCGAATCAGCAACGACAAAATGCTGAAGGTGATGAACGAGAAACTGGCAGCAGAATACGATATCTCCATTCTCTGCTCCGACCGCGACATCTCCAATAAACCTATCTACCGCATGAAGCCAACCCGGATAGTGGTAGATACAACGGCACTCTGGCACCACATCGACGAGGAAAGCATCGATGCAAGAATCGTGATGGTAAAGGAACAGATTGCCGACAACGACAGCAAGTTGGCTAATTACTTATCAACGACAAGAATCACGCCTTTCGCCAGATGGTCATCCTACTGGCAAAGCAACAACAAGATAAGCAACAACGCTGATATCGGAGTGCGGTTCACCATCCCGATCTACAACGAGAATCCACGCAAGCGCAAGGCTCTCGAAACAGAAAAGGAAATCATCAGAAGCAGCAGAAGCACCGACGTCAAGGAGATCAAGCAATCGGTTGGCATCCTGCTGAAGAGAATAGAGAATTTGAACCACGCCATCGCCACCGAGGCGTTCCATATAGAGCAGACCGGCAAATACATCGACATGAGAAGATTTGCCTACAAGAACCAGAAGCAGGGGTACAACTACCTGATGCGAATGGACGAATATACGGGATTCCTCGAAAGCATGGAGAGAATGTATAAGCTGATGTTAAACCGCGGACTTGCCATCATCAATATCGAGAAGGCAGTCAGCATCTACAACAACAATTCTATCTTCAGAGAAATAGAACTATGAATGAGTTTCAATATAATAGCACGCCGCAGGAACAGGCAATGTCTGACATGCTCAAGTCGCAGAGCCACCGACTGGCAAGACAGCAGGTTATCTTCGCGCTGATCTTCCTGCTCGTCATCGTACTGGCGGCATACTATATCGTCACAAGAATGATATGGGTCATCTACGACGGATACATCACCATAGACGAAAACCCGATTTCGGCTGTTGACGACATCTACGTCCTCAAGGTAAACAAGGAAATAGGAGAAGTGGTACACAAGGGTGATACCCTCTACTCCTACGTGCTGCTGGGAAACATCGTGAACCAGTATGACCCCAACATCCTGCCTTCGGCTGTAAAGGAAACGCACGACATGGAGGTGCAGGCACAGCTGGCAAGGGAAGAAATCCCGGTGCTCCGTACACGACTGGCTGAACTGAAAAAGCAGAAGGCTTCAGAGAGCTCGGATATCTACTACGGACTCACCGACAACACCAAGCGCAATGCCCTGGATGCAGAGATTGCCGAAGTGGAAGAAGAACTCAGAAAGCAGGCGAACAAGGTGGAAATCTACGCCAAGGCTAAGAACACCACCTATAACTTCATGTCGAGAAGAGGTGCCGGCACCGACAATGCCGCCATGCCGTACTCCAGCAACACGAGCATCTACAGCCAAGGGCTGATACACTACTGCTGCGCTCCAGCCGATGCCTATATCACCAAGATCAATGTAAGCGACAGGACGCTGGTATTCAAGAGCCAGGAAGTCATGACCATCCAGCATACCGACTACGCTGCATGCCATCTGGGAGTAATCACCTACGTCCCCAACGACAAGGTGAAGTATATGGAGAGTCCTGACGATGCAGACATCATCATCAACAAGGATCTGGAGCTGAAAGCCAAGCTACAGATGGTGGGTCTGAGAGTAGAGGAAATTCCGAAGCATCTGCAGAGTAACTTTTCGCATGATGCCAATGCAGTGGTTGCCGTCTTCACACTGAACCCTAACCAGAGAGTTCCGGCATGGGTGATGAGCAACAAGCTGCCAGTGAGAGTGAGAATCAACAAGATCAGCGCTATGCTCGATCCTAAACCACTGCCGATGTACACCATCCCAGTGGATAAGAATCAAAATGTCGTAAGAAGTTCGAAGCTGATTTCGACCGACAAACCAAAATAAAGAACCAGAAGAAATGATTGGACTTAAAAAAAACAAACGTGGAGACATGGTGCTCACCATCGACAGCTATGTCGATATCGACTCAATACCAGATATCCAGTCCGACTACTTCGATTGCATATATATCAATACGAAGAGTGAGCGAGCGTTCCATGCTATCCTGTTTGGAGCCAGCCCTATCCTATCGTATAAATGCAGCTACAAGCCGATATTCGTCAACACGGCGGTATCCGGCAAGGAGCAGATCATTGACTACATCATCGATGCCTATGTCAGCGATATGAGCAATGAGAAAGTATATGAGATCATTGACAAGATCAAGGCAGCCAAGGAGAAATATGGCATTAGGCAGGAGGTGGCACGCCCAACCCAGCCCAACCAGCTCTTCTCCAATATCCTGAGGTATCTGCTCTCCAGAGACCAGAGAATCATGACTCACAGGCTCCTGGAGAAATCGTCATTGGGATATATCAATCCTATCTTCGAGCACTACCATAGCATGAGCCTGTTTCATCTTGCCGAGATGTTCTCCTTCATCGATACGCTGGAGGAATATGGAGCACTGCGCAAGCACAAATACCTCATCAAGGAACATCTCTGCCCGAAGTGCACCCACAGTCACCTGCTATATACGGAGTGCTGCCCGAAATGCGGAAGTTCGAATCTGAAGATCCAGAACATCATCCACCACTTTTCCTGTGCCAACGTATCACCGGAAAGTGCATACAATGTGGGTGGTATGCTCATCTGTCCGAAGTGCCACAAGAGACTGAGACACATCGGCGTGGATTACGACCGACCAGCAGTGATCTATTCCTGCAACGACTGCGATAACTCGTTTACCACGCCAGTCACCAAGGCAACCTGCTGCTATTGTGAGAGTACCTTCCCGGTCAATGCACTGGTTCCACGTAATGTGGTGGATTATGAGATAACAGAAGAAGGTATCCGTATGCTGACCCAGAGCGGTCTGCTCTTCAGCAACATGACTAATACTTACGATAACTACATGGAGTATAGTCTGCTGCAGAACCGTCTGCGCCGCCAGCTTCTGGAAACCTACCGCGACGACCAGGTATCGGTCATCGTAGGCAAAATCTGGATTCTCGACACCAATCAGGAAACTGTCAAGATCAAGGAAACCCTGCAGGCTAAGTTCTGCCGCCTCTTCAACAGCCACAAGGTATCGTACAACAACAACATCTTCTACGTTACCTATACGGCATTTGACGAGAAGTCTGAGAATGACGCACAGCAGCACCTGAGCAGGGAGATGTCAAAAGCTATCCGAAAGGTAGCCAATATGATAGAACCCGATGAGATCATCTGCTGCGTACTCAATACCAAGCATAAGGGAATGAGTGGAGAATACGATGATTTCTTTGACAAGATGAACTTCATAGAGCTGACTCCAGACGACTACTGCACCTATTCGGAGAATCCGATTACAGACGAAGAAACAGTGAAGCCGCAGGAAGAACGACTCGACATCGCTCCGGAAGAAGACGAAACCGACAAGACTCTGAAGAGAGTGAAACTCTATAAGGAACTGGTGGGAGCCCTCGTCGCCATCGCCGGTATCCTCGTCCTCATCGCCATCCTGGCGCTCACCGTACTGAGATAAGAGAAGAAAGGAAACTGAAGATATGTTTAGTATAGCAGATACAATCAACCGATTCTGGGACTGGATTGCCACGCTCTCGTTTACGAGCATCGCCAACACCTACTGGTTCCTCTTCTTCATTGAGATACCGAGATACTACCTGCTGGAGTATCTGGTGATCTTCTACCAGTTGATGAGTCGAAACAAGAGATACAAGGAAAAGGAGCTTGCCCGATTCTATCTCTATAGAGAAAACCCGCTCATCAGCATCCTGGTGCCGGGTAAGAACGAAGGCAAGAACATCTACAAGATGGTGAAGTCGCTGAACGAACAGACCTACCGGCACTACGAAATCATCGTGGTGGATGACGGTAGCGACGACGACACCAAACTGATATGCACCGACCTCTACCGTGCGGGACTCATCACGCACTACCTGAGATTGGAGAGCCGTGGCGGCAAGGCGGCAGCCACCAACTATGGAGCAAACATGGCAAGGGGTAAATACATCGTAAGCCTCGACGCCGACTCATCGCTCGACCGGGATGCACTGGAAAAGGTACTCCTGCCCTTCTATCTCGACAGTGAGGTGAAAGCCGTGGGAGGTTGCATCGAGGTGAGAAACTACAAGGAGACGATCTGCTCATCGCTCCAAGCTTTCGAATACCTGAAGCGAATACAGGTGGGTCGTACCATAACCAGCGCCCTGGGTATCTACCACATCATCTCGGGTGCCTTCGGCGCTTTCGAGCGCAAGACACTGCAGGAAGTGGGATACTGGGACATCGGTCCGGGACTCGACGGTGATATCACGCAGAAGATCCGCAAGGCTGGCTACAAGGTGAAATTCGCCGAAGATGCCATCTGCATGACCAATGTGCCAACCAAATGGTACAAACTGTATCACCAGCGCATCAGATGGTCGAGATCGCTCGTGAGATTCCGCCTGCGCAAGCACATCGACATCCTGCTGCCTACCAAGAACTGGAGCATCCTCAACTGGTTGTCGAATATGGAAAGCGTGGTGTTCGACTGCGTATTCAACTTCCTGTGGCTGGGATATATGATTCAGCTTGCCATCACCTTCAACACCCACATCGTGGATGTGCTGCTCTTGGGCTACTTCATCCGTGTATGCCTGTCGCAGCTGGCATTCATCCTGGTGCTGCTGGTAACGGAAAGAAAGAAAACCGCCTGGTTCCTCTATCGGTTTATGCCACTCATGTCGCCATACACAGGCTACTTCCTGCGCTTTGCCCGACTGGAGGCGCATCTTCAGGAACTGTTCTTTCGCACCTCTTACAAGGATGAGTGGAACCCGAAGAAGACATCGCGCTACGCACAGCTGGAAGGAATCTAAGGCAACCCATAGGATTGCAAAGAACACAGTACCTTGCCGAAAGGCAACAGGATAAGTAAGAAATAGTAATAATAATTAAAACAATATAGATATATGACAAACAAACCTTACGAGTTTAAGGTTGGAGTGATAGGATTGGGCTACGTAGGTACCCCCCTAGCATGCTTATTCTCAAAGAAATACGATACATGGGGTTATGATAACAATGCGAAAAAGGTAAACAGACTTATCCAGACGCAGATGAATCAGAACAAAATGCTATCGAAGGCCTTGGCTCAGGGACTAAAACTGACTAGCGACATAGAAATGCTCAGGAAGTGCAATGTGTATATCATTGCGGTTCCTACACCTGTCAACAAGTCGAACAAGCCAGACATCAGTTGCGTAAGATGTGCCACCCGCTCCGTAGGTGCCATCCTAAAAGAGGGCGATATCGTGGTATATGAATCGACTGTATATCCCGGGCTCACCGAGGAAGTATGCGCTCCACTGCTGGAGGCAACATCCGGCTTGAAGCTCAACCAGGATTTCTATGTAGGCTTCTCTCCGGAACGCATCAATCCGGGCGATACCGTACACACCATCGAGAACATCGTGAAGGTAACCAGCGGTTCTACCCCCGAAGCTGCCGAGATCATCGATTCGCTCTACGCTTCTGTGCTGACCCACGGAACCTTCAAGGCAAAGAGCATCAAGGTGGCAGAGGCTAGCAAGCTGATGGAAAACTGCCAGCGCGACGTTCAGATTGCCTTCTTCAATGAAATGCAGAAGATATACGACAAGATGGGCATCAGCATCCAGGACGTTACGGCTGCCGCAAGTACCAAATGGAACTTCGTACCAGCTACCCCAGGACTGGTGGGCGGTCACTGCATCGCTGTAGATCCTTACTACCTCATCAACAAGGCACAGGAGGTGGATGTGGTTCCATCCCTACTCTCTACGGCACGCGAGGTAAACGAGCAGATGGCAATATGGATGGCAGGAAAGATCAAGAGTGCAAGCGAGGTTAGAAACTTCGTACCAGCTGAGACCAACGTACTCATCCTGGGCTTCTCGTTCAAGCCAGACAGCGATGACATCCGTAACACCAAAGTAGCCGACCTGTATATCAATCTCGTAGGCACGGGATACAAGACGACGCTCTACGATCCATTGGTGGATATTGAAGAAGTAAAAGAAGAATATGAAATCAAGATTACCGACAACCCTTCCGTGCTCGATCAAAAGTATGAAATCGTAGTCATCGGTACCAATCATAAAATATTTAATAACCTAGACATGAATAAGATTCTCACCGATAAGGGTTTCGTGTGTGATATCTACGGAATCCATAAAGTAAAGGCTTAGGATTGTCGCAACGAATTGCGAGAAATGAACAGTAAATGTAAAGTATTAGTAGTAGATGATATTCACGAGAATATTGAATTAGTTGCTGATATGCTGAAAGGCTTAGACGTTGAGATTCAGAAAGCGGATGGTGGAGCTAAAGCTATCGAACTGGTAGATAGCTTCCAGCCCAACATCATCCTGCTCGACCTGATGATGCCCCAGGTAAACGGCTGGGATGTCATCAAGTACGTCAGAGCCTCTTACGACAAATCGGAGATGGCAATCATTGTGGTTTCCCTGCTCAACAACAAGGACAACATCGACGACTGCTATGAGATGGGGGTGAACGACTATATCTGCAAGCCTATCATCAAGGCACAGCTGGTCAGCTCTGTAGAAACCCATAAAGAAAACATAGTTGAGCCTACCCCCAAGGCAAGCCCAACTATGGTAGCATTGCATAATAAGAATAATGATGATAAGGCAATCTTCGGAATGTAATTGCCCCTACTGCATATCATAAGAAATACGCTCTGCCGGGTCTATAATGCTTTCTGCAATATAGATTCGGCATGAGCCACACGTTCTCTGCCAGGAGGTTCTATGCCATCTAGCGGATAAGGGATTCCCAGCTTCTCATATTTGTAGATACCCATCGTATGATAAGGCAATACATCTATGCGCTGGATATTGCTGAGCGTAGAGAGGAAGTCTCTCAACTCTTCCAGGTATTCATCCTTGTCGGTAATACCTGGAATAAGGACGTGGCGTATCCATACAGGCTTGTGGATCTCGCTGAGATAGCGGGCACAATCGAGTATGTTCTTATTGCTATGAAGCGTCAACTTACGATGCTCTTCATCATTGATATGCTTGATATCAAGAAGAACGGTATCGGTAACGGCCATCAGACGCTCAAATTTCTCAAAAATCTTTCCATCTCTTCTGAAAGGCTGGGCTGATGTATCGAGACAGGTATTGATGCCACGCTGATGTGCTTTCTCGAAAAGTTCGATGAGAAAGTCTATCTGCATCAGGGCTTCTCCACCGCTCACGGTAATACCGCCCTTGTCTCCCCAATAACTCTTGAATCGCTCAGCCTTGTCCAGAAGGTCATCAGCTGTCCATTCCTCTCCCACTCCCGTTTTCCACGAATCTGGGTTGTGGCAGAACTGACAGCGCATGGGACAACCCTGCAGGAAAATCAAAAATCGGATGCCTGGTCCATCTACTGAACCAAAGCTCTCTATGCTGTGAACAAAACCTTTCATGCGCCAGCCTTCTTCTCTTGGTAATTATCCCAAAGAATAAAAGCAAGCCCAGGAACGACTATAAGAGCTGTGACGACACCCAAAAAATCAACTAAATCCATAATTATTTCTTTTTATTTTTAGACTTTATTATAAAATACATTCCTAATGCAACTATCAAGACCATAAAGAAAACGCCCCAAGCATACAACCTAGTTCTATCTATATTATCTTGCATAATTCCTGCAAAAATGACACCACCAAGAATGAGCTTGACAACATCAAAACAGAATTTGTAACCCTCTTCATAAAGGGCTTTCTTTTGTTCATTATTTAGTTTCATACTGCAAAAATAGTACTTTTTTCAATACCAAGTTTAAATTTGCAGTTAAATAAGCTAAAAATGCCCGCTAAATATCCTCGGAAAGAAAATCTAGCGGGCAATATTTATCTTCTAATTGATTAGAGTCTCTCGTGAGCCTGACGAGCGATTACGTCGAGCTGCTGCTCACGTGTCAAGTCGATGAACTTAACAGCGTAACCACTTACACGGATGGTGAAGTTCTGGTACTCTTCCTTCTCTGGGTGCTCCATCGCATCCTTGAGCTTGTCGATACCGAATACGTTCACGTTCAGGTGGTGAGAACCCTGGTTGAAGTAACCATCCAATACACCTACCAATGTCTGGGCACGCTCCTCATCGTTGTGACCGAGAGCACCTGGACTGATGGTCTGAGTATTAGAGATACCATCGAGAGCATACTCGTATGGCAACTTAGCTACTGAGTTTAATGAAGCCAAAAGACCATTCTTCTCTGCACCGTAAGATGGGTTAGCACCTGGAGCCAAAGGAGCACCGGCTGGACGACCATCAGGCATGTTGCTGGTGTACTTACCGTATACTACATTTGATGTGATAGTCAGGATAGATGTAGTAGGCTCAGAATTGCGGTATGTATGATGCTTCTTGATCATGTTCATGAAGGTCTTGAGCAACCATACTGCAATCTCATCAGCACGCTCATCATCGTTACCGTAACGTGGGAAGTCACCCTCGGTCTTGAAGCTGAGAGGGAAACCGGTCTCATCACGGACGATGTTTACCTTGGCATACTTGATAGCTGAGATAGAGTCAACCACGTGGCTGAAACCAGCGATACCAGTAGCGAAAGTGCGACGAACATCTGTATCGATGAGCGCCAACTCTGCTGCCTCGTAGAAGTACTTATCGTGCATGTAGTGGATGAGGTTCAATGTCTTCACATAAACGCCAGCCAACCAGTCCATCATATCCATGAAACGTGGCATGAACTCCTCGTATGTCAATACATCACCCTCAACGGCGCGATACTTAGGACCGCACTGCTCACGTGTCTTTGAGTCAACACCGCCAGATACAGCGTAGGTCAAGCACTTAGCCAAGTTGGCACGTGCACCGAAGAACTGCATTTCCTTACCTGTCTGTGTAGCAGATACACAGCAGCAGATGCTATAGTCGTCACCCCAAACTGGGCGCATTACGTCATCGTTCTCATACTGGATAGAACTTGTCTTTACAGAAATCAGAGAAGCGTAGTGCTTGAATGCCTTTGGCAAGCGAGAGCTATAGAGTACAGTCAAGTTTGGCTCTGGTGAAGGACCCATGTTCTCCAATGTATGGAGGAAACGGAAGTCGTTCTTGGTAACCATTGAGCGGCCATCCTGACCCATACCACCTACCTCGAGAGTAGCCCAAACCGGGTCGCCGGTGAAAAGCTCGTTGTAAGAAGGAATACGGGCGAACTTAACCATACGGAACTTCATAACCAAGTGGTCGATAAGCTCCTGAGCCTCATCCTCGGTAAGAGTACCCTCGTTCAAGTCGCGCTGGATATAGATGTCGAGGAATGTAGAGATACGACCTACAGACATCGCTGCACCATTCTGAGTTTTCACAGCTCCGAGGTAACCGAAGTACAACCACTGAACAGCCTCGCGAGCGTTCTTAGCTGGCTGAGAGATGTCGTAACCATACAACTGAGCCATCTCCTTCAAGCCCTTGAGCGCCTTGATCTGCATAGAAACCTCCTCACGAAGACGGATTACCTCGTCGATCATCTCACGGTCACCCATGTTAGCGAGGTCGTTCTGCTTCTCCTTGATGAGGAAATCGATACCATAAAGAGCCACACGACGGTAGTCACCTACGATACGGCCACGACCGTATGTATCAGGCAGACCAGTGAGGATGTGGTTATGGCGCACGAGTTTCATCTCAGGGGTATAAGCATCAAACACGCCGTCATTATGAGTTTTGCAATACTTGTGGAAAATCTCGTGCAGCTTCTCTGATGGCTGGTAGCCGTATGTAGTACAAGCCTGCTCTGCCATCTTGATACCACCGTAAGGCATGAAGGCACGCTTCAAAGGCTTATCGGTCTGCAGACCAACTACCTTCTCCAACTCCTTAGTACCCTCGCCAATATAGGCAGCACCGTAAGCTGTCAATCCAGAAACCACCTCGGTCTCCATATCGAGCACACCACCCTTGGCACGCTCCTCTTTCTGGAGTTCCTTCAACATACCCCAAAGGGTGTTGGTAGCCTGAGTAGGTTCTGCCAGGAACGACTCATCGCCGTCGTAGCTAGTGTAGTTGTTCTGAACGAAATCACGAAGATTCACTTCACTCTGCCACTGGTTTCCCTTGAAACCTCTCCATACTGTTTTCATCATTTTCGTTTATCCTTTATTTTATAAGTTAATAAATATATATATAATTGTACACACTGTCATTCTTCTAAACCAGTCAATTTCCACCTTATTATATATAGGTAATTTCCACCTTATTATATATAGGCAAATCCCACCTTATTATATATAGGGGGATAAAAAAGCCCGAACACGTTTGTGCCCGGGTTTTTATACACCTTGTCCGCAAGGTGTCTGTACGTTGATGTTACCGATGAGTCCATCCCCACCAGCGTTATCTTTCTTGGCCTGATAGCCTATATTTATCGTCATTGACTTGATCATTCCTGTTACAATTTGATTTCGAGTGCAAAGATACGATATTAAAACGAGAAAAGAGAAGAATGGGACAAGAATTTCTCCTCTTTTCACTAAAATCCTCATTAATAAGTATCAGATACCCTAAAAAAAGTCTATAATTACTCTGTTTTAACGAATAATCCCCCTTTAAGATTGATTTGTGCTCTTTTATATGCGTAAAAACACCTATCTTTGCAACGCATTAGATAAACAATAATTAAAAATAAACGATACTGCATAATGACATTATCAACTTCAATCAAGACATTAGCCTTTGCCTCACTATTGGCACTGGCACCGGCTCAGATGATGGCGGCACAGAAAGGTGGCACCTTCACTACTGGCGACAAGACTTTCCTTCTCAATGGCAAACCTTTCGTGGTTAAGGCTGCCGAGTTACACTATCCTCGTATTCCTCGCGCTTACTGGGAGCATCGCATCAAGATGTGCAAGGCTCTTGGCATGAATACCGTCTGCCTCTATGTGTTCTGGAATATCCATGAACAGGAGGAAGGCAAGTTCGACTTCACAGGCAACAACGATGTGGCAGCTTTCTGCCGCCTCGCTCAGAAGAACGGCATGTATGTCATCGTTCGCCCGGGTCCATACGTTTGTGCTGAATGGGAAATGGGTGGTCTGCCTTGGTGGCTCCTCAAGAAGAAGGATATCCGTCTGCGTGAGCAGGATCCTTACTTCATGCAGCGAGTAGAAATCTTCGAGAAGGAAGTGGGCAAGCAGCTGGCTCCACTCACCATCCAAAATGGTGGTCCTATCATCATGGTTCAGGTAGAAAACGAATATGGTTCTTACGGTAAGGACAAGCCATACGTAAGTGCCATCCGCGACATCGTCCGCAAGAGCGGCTTCGATAAGGTGAGCCTCTTCCAGTGCGACTGGTCATCCAACTTCCTGAACAATGGTCTCGATGACCTGACCTGGACCATGAACTTCGGTACAGGTGCCAACATCGACCAGCAGTTTAAGCGTCTCGGTGAGGTTCGTCCGAATGCTCCTAAGATGTGCTCTGAGTTCTGGAGCGGCTGGTTCGACAAGTGGGGAGCACGCCACGAGACCCATCCTGCCAAGGATATGGTAGAAGGAATGGACGAGATGCTGAGCAAAGGCATCAGCTTCTCTCTCTATATGACCCACGGCGGAACCAGCTTCGGTCATTGGGCAGGAGCCAACTCTCCAGGTTTCCAGCCAGACGTAACCTCCTACGATTATGATGCCCCTATCAACGAATGGGGATTGGCTACTCCTAAGTTCTATGAACTCCAGAAGATGATGGCGAAATACAACGACGGCAAGAAGTTGCCAGCTGTACCTAAGGCTCCGATGCAGATCATCAAGGTGCCAGAATTCAAGTTTACCGAATACAAGCCATTGAGCTATGGTATCGGAAAGGAGAAGGAAACCCAGGCTCCTCAGTGCTTCGAGGATATGGATATGGGATGGGGTACCATGGTTTACGAGACCCAGGTTCCTGCCATCGAAAGTACATCAACCCTGACAGGCGAGTTCCACGACTTTGCTCAGGTATATGTGAACGGAAAGTATGTTGGCAAGATAGACCGTGTGAAGAATGAGAAATCACTCGAATTGCCAGCCATGCCACAGGGTGCACAGCTCACCATCGTGGTAGAAGGCATGGGAAGAATCAACTTCGGTCGTGCCATCAAGGACTACAAGGGTATCATCGGCAACGTAACCCTCACTACACAGAAGCAGGATTGCGAACTTGCCCTCACCCCTACCCGATGGAACAACAGCAGCATCGCTGATGATTATCAGACAGCAGTCAAGGCACTCGCTATGCCAACCAACAAGATGCGCGGTCTCCAGACCAAGGCGGGTTACTATCGCGGCTACTTCAACCTGAAGAAGGTGGGCGATACCTTTATTAATATGGAGGCATTCGGCAAGGGTCAGGTTTACGTCAACGGACATGCCCTCGGCCGCTTCTGGCAGATTGGTCCTCAGCAGACCTTATATCTTCCAGGCTGCTGGTTGAAGAAGGGCAAGAACGAGGTGATTGTTCTCGATGTTGTAGGTCCTAAGGGTGAAGCAGGAAAGTCAGGTTCTACCGTGGCTCCTACCGCTTTCTGCCAGGATCATCCGGAGCTCGACAAGCTGAATCTCGAAAAGAGCAACAAGCACAACGAGCCAGGTCATCGCATGGATCTCAATTCAGAGACTCCAGTATTGAAGGGCGAGTTCAAGGCTGGCAACGGCTGGCAGACCATCAAGCTCGACAAGCCTGTAACCGGTCGCTACTTCGCCATCCAGGCAGAGAGCAGCCAGAGTAGTGACAGCCAGATTGCCATCGCCGAGGTTTATCTCCAGGATGCACAGGGCAACCGCATCGACCGCAACAACTGGGTGGCTTACTACGCAGACAGCGAGAAGGGTAACTCTACTCTCGACAAGATGTTCGACCTTCAGGAAAGCACCTACTGGCAGACCGAGAAAGGCGCCAACTTCCCACATCTCGGAATCGTGGATATGGGTAAGGAGGTTACCATTTCTGCCTTCGAGTATCTGCCACGTGCCGAACAGGGAGCACCAGGCAGCGTCAAGGGCTTTAAGCTCTACGTTAGAAAATAAAAAGATAGTTCATAGGTTTGGTCAGCCACAGGCTGACTGTGGATAATTAACACATATAGTTTAAAATGTAGTATTTCTATTGGAGAATAGAAAGTTAGTTAGATTGCAAAAAAGAGGTAGATGTGAATCTGCCTCTTTTTTCGTTTATATTAAAACTCCTTTTTTAGTATATAATAAACTCCTTCTCCCTCACTTTTTGTTTTTTTATACATTGATATGCCATTATGTGAATACTTTTGCGTATCTTTGCAGCAAAATACAAATACATTTTTTATGTTGACAGATATTGAAATAGCTAAATCAGTAAAATTGCGCCCCATCAATGAGGTTGCAGCTGAACTTGGAATCCATGAAGACCAAGTAGAGAACTACGGCCGTTACATCGCTAAGATTACTACGGACAAGATCGACACCAACAAGTTTAAAAACCATCATCTCATCCTCGTCACTGCTATCAGCCCTACCAAGGCAGGCAATGGCAAGACCACCGTATCTGTAGGTCTCGCCCTCGGTATGCAGAAGATTGGCAAGAAGGCTGTCGTTGCCCTGCGTGAACCATCTCTCGGACCTTGCTTCGGCATGAAGGGTGGTGCTGCCGGCGGCGGTTATGCCCAGGTATTGCCTATGGATAAGATCAATCTTCACTTCACTGGCGACTTCCACGCTATCACAGAGGCTAACAACATGATTGCTGCCCTGCTCGATAACTACCGTTTCCAGCACGAAGCTGAAGGCTTCAAGCTCAAGAAGATTCTCTGGCGCCGCGTGATGGATGTGAATGACCGTGGTCTCCGCCGCATCATCACCGGTATCGGTGATAAGAACGGTATTGAGACAGAGGCAGGATTCGATATCACTCCAGCTTCAGAAATCATGGCTATCATGTGTTTCGCAACAAGTGTTGACGACCTCCGTCGTCGCATCGACAATATTCTTCTGGGTATTACCGAGGATGACAAACCATTCACCGTCAAGGATATGGGTGTAGGTGGCAGTATTGTTGCTCTCCTCCTCGATGCCCTGAAGCCAAACCTGGTTCAGACCACAGAGGGAACCCCTGCTTTCGTTCACTGCGGTCCTTTCGCCAACATCGCTCATGGCTGTAACTCTGTGATGGCTACAGCAGCAGCTCTCGAATATGGCGACTATGCCATCACTGAGGCTGGATTCGGTGCAGATCTCGGTGCAGAGAAGTTCTACAACATCAAGTGCCGCAAGACTGGTTTGCAGCCAGACCTTACTGTTCTCGTCGTTACTCTCCAGGCTTTGAAGATGCATGGTGGCGTAGCTCAGGAAGATATCAAGAAGCCAAACGTAGCTGGTATGGAAGCTGGCTATTGGAACCTCGACAAGCATGTGAAGAATCTCCAGAGCTTTGGTCAGACTGTAGTCATCGCCTTCAATAAGTTTGCTACTGATACCGATGAGGAAATCGAAGTATTGCGCAAGCACTGCGAGGAGATGGGCTGCGGATTCGCTGTCAACAGTGCCTTCGCCGAAGGTGGCAAGGGTGCAATGGAGTTGGCAGAGCTCGTTGTGAAGACCATTGATGAGCATCCATCTGCTCCTCTCTACTTCACTTACGATGACGATGAGCCTGTAGAGAAGAAGATCGAAGATGTTGCCTTCAACCTCTATGGTGCCGGCAGCGTAACCTTGAGCGATTCTGCCAAGTCTATGATCGAGGAAATCAAGAAGTTGGGTGCCGAGAAGTTCCCTATCTGTATCGCCAAGACTCAGTATAGCTTCTCTACCGATGCCAAGGCATACGGTCCTACAGAAGGCTTCGAGCTCCACGTTCGCGACATCACCGTAAATATGGGTGCCGAGATGATCGTAGTCATCGCAGGTCCTATCATGCGTATGCCAGGTTTGCCAAAGAGCCCACAGGCTGAGCGCATCGACGTGGTGAATGGTGAGATTACAGGTCTTTCATAAATACGATAAAAGGCTGCTTCCCGAAGCGGGAAGCAGCCTTTTTTAATCTTATCTCATGCTGAATTCACAACCGCAATATAGCTGGTTATAGAATTCATTCTGTCTCAGCAATTCTCCTCGGCGGTTCTGCAAACCACCCTTTCTCCAGTTCATATCCCACCACTCTACATCCGGGCATCCTTCTACCGCAATATGTCCTGCGGCATCTATCTGCTTGATGTTCTTCCATCTCGATGAAGCCAGCGTGGTGGTTAGCAGATGGAATCCATGCTCCTGGGCATACCTAGCAGCATGAGTCAGACGATATTGGAAACACACCGAGCAGCGGCTTCCCCGCTCCGGTTCCTTCTCCAATCCCCTGATGGTAGCCAGCCACTCCTCATGGTCGTACTCATCCTCTACATAAGGCACCTGCTGCGCCTCCAGGAATCTCATCAGCTCGTGTTTACGGATATCGAACTCCTGCTGAGGATAGATATTGCTGTTGCTGAAATACACGGTTGGCTTCATGCCATTGCGAAGCATACACTCTACGATAGCCGATGAACAGGGTGCACAACAGGCATGCAGCAACACCGACATTCCTTCAGCCTTGCTTCCATCCGGGAGAGTAAGTTTCACGAATTTATATTGTTCTTCTACGGGAATCTTCATTTTACTTTAAACTTTGAACTTTATGATGAGTATTCTTGGCGAATACCTTGCTTATTTCTTATTATAAAAGTGAGCGGAAAAAGCGAGATTTCGCTTTTTGGACAAAAAAAACAAATGGAGTACAGTCTCTCGACACCCCCCATTTGCCCAAATATATGCGAAAACTGATGCAAAGATACGATTAATTTTTGAGTTACCAAATTTTTAAGCGATAATTTTTCATCAAAATGAATAAATATCGATTTTTTAACCAAAACTTAACAGTTTGCATCAGCAAATTAACGTTTTTATTCAATTCTTCGGGAACTGTGAGATGCCTGACTACCAGTCTGTTTTCTAACCCAAATCACGCTTCAGGGTGATGACCGTCATCTCCGGCCAGGCACCCAGTCGGAAAGGGAATGATCCGCCCAATCCGGCAGAAACATAGAGCAGCTGCTTGCCCAGCCAGTATTCTCCACCCCACTCCTTGAAAGCCATGTGGGCAGGAGTGAAGTTACCTATCTTCAACTGTCCGGCATGGGTATGTCCCGCCAGGGTCAGATGAACTCCGGTTTTCTGTACTTCCCTTCTCCAATGGTGCGGATCGTGGGTAAGCACTATCTTGAAAGCATCCTTCGCCACTCCCTTCATCGCCTTCTTCAGGTTACTGCGATTGGTAAACGGAGGCTGTCCGGCATTCTCCACACCGATGATTTCTATCGAAGCCATACCGTGCGATACCGTAAAATGCTCGTTCATCAGCTGATGCCATCCCATCTCATTCTGCAACTGGAAGAGGAGTCGGCGGTTCTTTCTCAAGGCACTCAGACTGTGGTTGGTATTATATTCGCAGTAATCGTGGTTACCCCAAACCGAGAAGATACCATCAGGAGCATGCAGCTTCTTCAGATCTTCCACATAAGGTTCTACCTCATCGGCAGCATTGTTCACCAGGTCGCCGGTAAAGAGCATCATCTCCACCCCTTCGGCATTGGCTCTCTCCACCACCTTTCTCACGAAGTCGGCACCCTTCGGAAAGGTACCGAGATGCAGATCCGTAAAATGCAGAATCTTATAGCCATCAAAGTAAGGAGGCAGATCGGCAGAAGAATAAGTCACGTATTTCACCTCCAGTCGCTTCCATCCCTCTACGAATCCATAGAGGAACCATCCCATCACAGCCAGGGCAGGCAGAATGGCGAAGAACCAAGGCATGAAGAATTCGAAGAGGATGAATACCACCTTCGGCATCACAGAGAAAAGGATGAGAGAGAAAAGCACTCTCACCGATGTGCGATGAAACTTGCCCAACTGCAGTCCCACCTCAGCCAGAATGATGAGCAGAGAGGGAATCCACCAGAGGATGGCTAGCGGCAGAGGCCACTCTCCCACTCCGATATGCCACAGCCAGGCATCGGGCACCAGTGTCATAGCTCCGATGCCTATTATATACATAAGTGATCTGAAAAACTTCTTGATAACCTTATTCATCTACCTATTTCTATTAAGCTATTCGCTGCATCCCCAGTCAGGGCGCAACAACTTTCTGCAAAGGTAGTGTAAATTGAAGACACTACAAAATAAATGGGAATCTCAAAATTACATTTAACTTTCTTTTGCCAAATCAGAAGCAAGATTTCGCATCTTCGGGCATTTTATAGACAGAAAGATTTAAAAAGGAAAAGTTATGAGAAAGATCAATTTCAAGAAAATCGGGCTCGCAGTAGCCCTGCTGATGTCAGCATTCACCTTCCAGTCGTGTGATTCTGATGATGATACCAACTGGGATCAGGTTTTACCTAATGCCCTAGTAACTGTCAAGCAGAATGCAGATGCCTGCTATTTGCAGTTGGATGACAATACCACATTGCTCGCCAAAAACCTCAAGACTCCAGTCTTTGATGGCAAGGAGGTTAGAGCACTCGTCAACTATACAGCTACCGATGAGAAGAGCGACAAGTATTCTCAGGTAGTGCATGTCAACTGGATTGACAGCATTCTCACCAAGAAGCCAGCACCTTATCTCTCTACTCCGGCAGAGAACGATGCGAAGTATGGCAATGATGAGGTAGATATCGTTCGCGATTGGGTAACAGTAGCCGAGGATGGTTATCTCACTCTCCGCTTCCGTGCTCTCTGGGGCGGTCAGAAGCCACACATCATCAACCTTCTCACCGGTGTGAACCCGGAGAATCCATACGAGGTAGAGCTTCGTCACAATCAGAATGGTGATGCCAAGTACCGTGTAGGCGATGCCCTGGTAGCCTTCAACCTCAACGATGCCCTGCCAGACACCAATGGCAAGACTGTGAAGCTCACCATCCGCTGGAAGTCTAGCAATGGTGAGAAGAAGGTAGATTTCAACTACTGTTCGCGCAAGGCAATCACCAATGCCAAGCAGCTGGACGGCTACAGCCAGACAAGTAAGGCTATAAAGTAAAAGATTGATAAAGTAAAACGCCTATCCCCTGATGCTTCTCTTCAGAGAATCCATCAGGGGATTTTTTATACTATCGAAGCAAAAGCAGAGAGGGTACTATTCACGATGCCTAGGATCCGGCTCCGCCACCATTGCCGGCTTTTCTTCCGGCAATTCATATCTCCTGATATGATGATCTTCCAGGAAGATATGGTTCAGCGTAAAGGCAAGCGACTCCAGCGTCTTCTCCCTGACAGCTGGTTTCAGTTCACATTCCCAGACGACGATGGTATGCCATCCCATTTCTGCCAACCGATGCAGCACCTCATGGTCCCTCTCCCGGTTTCTCCTGATTTTATCCTGCCAGAACTGGGTATTCGATTTCGGCACCACATAATACTTGCATCCTTCATGTCCATGCCAGAAGCATCCATTCACCAGAATACAGGTACGATACTTCCTCAGCACAATATCCGGTTTTCCCGGCAACCGTGGATGATTGAGCCGATACCTGAATCCCCTAGCCCATAGGAACTTCCTGACAAGAATCTCCGGTTTGGTATCCTTGCCTCTGATTGCCGCCATATTATGGTGGCGCTGTTCTATGGTCATTTTATCTGGCATACGCTTTATTTATTAAGACATCTTTTTTCTAATCAAATAAGTTTTTCAAACTATATGCTCCTCTATATGAAAATATTCCGCAAACTGCGGAACTTTTCTCGGATTCATTGTCAGACCCAAAATCGTCAACAAGCTGTAGACGATTTCAAGATGCTTTTTCTCATTCATGAGAATTATATAAGCGCAACGGCTTGTATCTTATGAGCAACGGCTACATCGCCGATGATTTCATTTACGAGAAGCAGAGAGATTAGAGACACAAAGAATATTTTCACCACGAACAAAACTATCCCATAAGGAATGATATTTGCTCCGTGGCGAAACAATCTGTATAAGACAATTCGTATCTAAAACCAAGCGACTCATGCCATTTTCAATTTATGCAAATCCATATTATTGATTTCATCAAGTTTTTTCTGGTCAAGCACCCCCGAATCCCAAAGTTCATTCAGGGTCTCATCCATTTTCTTTGAATAATAAGAATATAACAATTCTTTTAATTCCTCCAAACCTTTCTGAGAATCATCTACTTGAAACATCTGCAAGAGATGTACTTGTGTACTGTTTAATACCATTGCTGCCATAACTTTTTCATTAAGACATCCTACATTTTGTTGCAAAATTAATCTTTTCTCACGAAAACACAAAAGAAAAAGCCCAAAAACTTGCATAAAAGAGAAATATTTCTTATTTTTGCAAGCAGATTTAAAACATAAAAAGATGGGAATATATAAGTATCAAGCAGAAATAGACGCATTGATACAACAAGGACTAAAGATGCCCAAAGTTGTAAAGCCAAACGATTTGAAAGGATTCAGATTCGTTTTCAGTACAGATATGTCCAAAAGCTACTTACCCAACTACATCATGAAGCCTCAACGTGCTATTATGAATGGCCAAAGAAAAGTTGATGTTGGTGGATATGCTCTGTCTTGCTTTACAGAAAAGGACAAAGCCATCAAGTTCTATCACTTACTTGCAAAAAATATGAGAAATATATACAAAGCTATAGGTGATCGTATTTCTTCAGGAATTGTGACTAACAAAGATGGCAATATCACTACACCAGCAAGCAACGGACATTATAACTTATTTGAATTCCCATCATGTGACTTATCCAAAACATTTAAACTAGAGGAGGGAAAATTATGAAAACAATAAAAGGTATTTGCATAAAGAAGCGCAACTTCGACAAATTCAAGAAAGTGGCCGATCTTATATATTTCGATGGACCATTGTTGTCACACTACGTTACCAACAAGGGTGACAACTATCTCTTCTATTGGATAGACCAAGATGATACAAACAATCGTTGGATGTTCATCAGAACCGATTACGACAATATACAAAAGTACACGAATAAAAAGCAAACATTGCGTAACGTATTAAGTTCGCCATTAGACGACATAGTATATACTGTCGATATTGATGAAGAAGGCAATCATCACAACTTCCAGGCCCACTCCATAGAAGACCTTCCAGAGGATTATCTCCCTACCGAAGATTCTTATTATGAATTTGAGCCAGAAGATGTGAACAAAGAGAACTTATCCATAGCAGAAATGAGCGGCAAGAAACTCGACTGGTTCCGCAAGGTCTGTGCAGCGGTACTTTAGATACCTTGCCCCCACACGCCCTGAAGGGGCAGAAGCACCTAGCCCAGGGTAACACCCTGGGTATAAGCGCATTTTACCTTAGTTTTTAATAATTCTTTTTCTGAAAGGCCTGTATATCTCGCGATTTTATCAACAGGTTCATTTTCCATCAGCATATTCTTAGCCACTTCTATTTTAGCCTCTATGATAGCTCCTTTATATGCTGCAATATGGTCACGCATCACCTTGATTGCATCATCATATTTCTCTTGATCTTCCTTGCTGAGTGCAGTAACATCCTCTATCGCAGCAAGTTTCTGGAAGAGTTTATTTCCTGCCAAAGAAGGTATTTTGTCCAATATACTCATATTATTTAATTCTATTAAAAGAAAACATTCTTATATCAATTAACACCATTCATTGGCAAAATTAATCTTTTCTCACGAAAACACAAAAGAAAAAGGCCAAAAGCTTGCATAAAAGAGAAATATTTCTTATTTTTGCAGCAAAATAAACTGTAGAAATATGACAACAGAAGAACAATATAAAAATTTCATTAAGAATTGCACTACCTCACCAAAAAGTGTCAACAACTATAGTGACTTTAAGCGCATCAATGAAACTATAGCCAAAATCAAAGGAGTTGATTCCTTTGATATCTACTCTTGTGTACATACCAAAGAACTACAAGATATCATTGATTCACTTAACAACAATGAAGAATTCAAGCAGTATGAGAAAACTGGCAGTAACCAGTATTCTAACGCCCTAAAGACATACATGCGATTTCTTTACGCTAAAGAAATTTTCCAGAATGAAGCTAAAAAGATAAAGGCTCCTTCAAATCTTACTCTTCAACAGATTTACTATGGCGCTCCAGGCACAGGAAAATCAAAGGCTATCAAGGATTTGACCTTTGGTGAAGACGTTATTCGAACTACATTCCATCCAGACTCAGATTACGCCTCTTTTATTGGTACTTACAAACCAATTACAGAAGAAGTAGTACTCCGAGATTGTAATGGCAAAAAGGTCATTGATGAGGATACCGGAAAGGTTGTAAAGGAAGACAGAATTGCCTATAAGTTCATTCCTCAGGCTTTTCTTGAAGCCTATGTTGAAGCGTGGAAGAAACTTGGTAGCAAAAAGGAAGAAAATAGCGATAAAAACTATAATAGAATCCACCCAGCACTTCTCGATACTCCAGATATTTTCACTAAGAATAAGGCATCAAAAAAGCAATATCTTATTATCGAAGAAATAAACAGAGGTAATTGCGCCCAGATTTTTGGTGATCTGTTCCAATTGCTCGACCGAAACGAATATGGTTTTTCTGATTATCCTATCGTAGCAGACAAGGATATGCAGAAATATCTTGAAAAGGAATTTGAAGGATGGGAGATTACGAATAAAGACGAAATCAACCAGCTCTATGGCGAAGCCAATATGGTAAACCTCATCATGAAGGGAGAGCGCCTTGTTCTGCCTTCTAACCTCTATATTTGGGCTACAATGAATACCAGCGACCAGAGTCTCTTCCCTATCGACTCAGCCTTTAAGCGTCGCTGGGAATGGAAGTATGTGCCTATTCGCGAAGGTCGTGACAAAGAAACCAACGCTCCTCTCAACTGGTACATCAACACGGGTGATAAGCAATACAATTGGTGGTCATTCATCAGCAAGGTTAATGAGCTGATTGGTTCACTTACCAATTCAGAAGACAAGAAACTCGGCTATTTCTTCTGCAAGGCAAAAGATGGAGAAATTGATGCCGACTTGTTCGTTAGTAAGGTTATCTTCTATCTCTGGAATGATGTGTTCAAGGACTATGGTTTCGATGATAAGGACTTTCAGGATGAAGAAGGCAAAATTCTGTCTTTCGATAGATTCTATGAGGATAAGAACGGCAAAACTAACGTTGATATAGCTATCGTTGAGCAGTTCTTGGAGAATTTGGGAGTAGAGGAATACATTTCAGAAGAAGAGGATTCTGATGATTCATACGAAAACGAATCAGATTTGGAACTTAACAATAATACCAATAGAAATCAGCGTTCATACGACAAGACGAAATATCGAGTTAATGGAAGCAGCGAACTCCTAAATAAGAAAGAAATGACTCTTGCTGTAATAGAATATCTGGTTAATAATAAGAAAGAGACATATTCTGAAATTTTAGCAGATATAACCAGATTTATCAATCCGAAGAAGACTGATAGAATAGTTATTAAAGTGGAGGACTATCCTCAATGGAAAGAGATACATAAATATGACACTGGTACACGTTGGAACTTCGATTACCCTTTAACAACAATAGATAACGTCAAATTTTATTTTACAACACAATGGGGCAAAGATAATATCGATCCTATTATTGAATTAGCAAAATCAAAAGGATGTACTGTTGAATCCGTAGAATAACATAACATGAGAATCCTCATAGAAGAACATCAGTATCAGGCTGAACAGATTAGGGATGTCCTGCACGGCATTGACGCCATGCAGGACATTGATGGCAACGTCAGCATCAACTACGTTGGGTATTACTACAATACCCAACTAAGCGATTGCGTCTTTATTTTGCCGAAAGTACTGCTCGAAGATACACCTGAGGGCGAAAGAGTATTCGGCAAATACGCCCCGGAAAACATCGTCAACCTGAACCAGAACAACCCACTCTCTCAACAGGAGAAAGACTTCATCTATGAGTTCTCTGTCTGGATTTACCGCACCATCGAGGTTTACAACAATACCACCAGAAACGGCATTGTATATCACCAGAAAATAGCATGTCTTGGCAAAAGTACCCGACAAATCAACAATACATTCCTCGATATTCTGCTGGCTCTCATAGACTTCAACAAGCATAACCAAGATTTCATCTTCTTCATCCTAAAGAACATTCATTCTGGTTACAACCGCATTCATTGGTCTAAGACCATATCAACCACAAGAGCCATTGTCTGCAAAAACAGTCCTGTTTATACGAATCCTGTTAACAGGAAGAAACAGATCAACTTCGATGAAGAGTTACTGATTATTTTCTATTCCATCCTGAATTATATCAGCGAAAGATACGGCTTCGCCAATCATATCAACTGCAACTTCCAGTTAATCACAGGTTATCGTTTCAAGACTTATCTGGATGGATTAGGAAAGACCAGACTCCTCCAGATTAAATACAAGTACTTTTCTGATAAAGCATTATATCTCTGGCAGTTGTGCTATGATTTCTTTGACAACGCCAAGCGTATGAATATCCAGAAGGAACGCAAAGAGTATCTTCTGGTTAAGAGTTTCAATATCGTTTTCGAAGCCATTATCGATGAACTCCTGGGAGAAAAGAACATCCCAGCTGGCTTGAAAGAACAGGCAGATGGTAAACGCATAGATCATTTGTACACCTACCAGAACCTGATTACAAGCAAAGAGCCAGAGCCTGTTTATTACATCGGCGACAGCAAATATTACAAGCTTGGTCATACCATCGGAAAAGAATCTGTATATAAGCAGTTTACATACGCCAGAAATATCATCCAGTGGAACCTGAACCTCTTTATGAATGACGACAAGGATGATGAAGAGTTGCAATACGACAAGCGTAACTTTGGTAACGTACCAAAGCTCCGTGATGACCTTACTGAAGGATATAACATCATTCCTAACTTCTTTATCAGTGCTAAGATGGCAGAGAATCTATCTTTCTCAGACCAGATTTCGTCAACCGACAGGGAACATAAGTGCTTCAATACTCAGCATTTCAATAACCGCCTGTTCGATCGAGACACCCTTCTTGTCTTCCATTACGATGTAAACTTCCTCTACGTCGTATCTCTGTATGCCCGTCATAATGAGCACCAGAAATTCTCCTGGAAGAACAGAGTTCGCAAGATGTTCCGAGATGAAATCCAGAAAATGCTGGATGAAAGATATGAGTTCTATCGCCTTACGCCGAAAGAAGGTACTCAAGTAGAAGAATTCGTCAGCAGACATTTCAGAATGCTTATCGGCAAAATCTTCTCTCCTACAAAAGGGAATGATTATCTGATACTTGCACTCGAAAAGAACTATTCTGTTGAGAAGCAAAAAGAAGAGATAATAGATGCTGCCAAGGAGAAATTCTATCTAGAGGAATTTGCCTTATCAGCTAACGACAAGATAGGCTAATGTATTATAAGATGCTTTTCACTACCCCAACATCAAAAGGAGCAAAACTAGATATGGTTCTCCCCCGTTGGAGACCGGAGGAATGATGAAGGTCTATGCAAAAGTGTAAAGCCCCCTATATAACAACCCTCTATTATATGTCAAAAACAGGGTATAATATATTAGAGTTCAATATCTTATATATTCTCGCACACGCTGCTATACAAAGTTACATATATAGGGGGTTCACACTCTCTTTCCCATCAAGGAAAAACCAACTCATAATTGGTGCTTCTTCCACCTTCTCCCGTTGGTTTTAATATACCTTTGGCTATCAAATCCCTGATATCACGATTGGCGGAATCTTGAGAGCAATGATTAATCTTATACCATTTGGAAGAATTCAGCTTCCCTCCGAAACCATCAAAAAGCATATTGAGAACCTTACGCTGACGCTCAAACCAAAGGTGCATCACGGCAGTCTTTACCAATGGATCAAGCGTATTCTCTGTATCAAACCAGTAAAGAAAATCAGACATCATACCTGGTACATTATCGAATATTGCAAGTTTTGCGGAGATTATTTGGCTTATTCTCCGCAAATTTGCGGAGAATAGCAACGGAAAAGATGGGATTGCTGCTTCTACCTCCCTCTCCCTCTCCTGTCGGTTTCAATTCAGAATGCTTGTTTAAAAGTAATCAGGATGTATTATGAACGGGAAAAGAAACTGCAGTGACCATATTGTAAATATAACTCTGATTTTCATTTCTCCGGTTCAAACAACAGAAAAATGAGGGAAGAAGAGATGTTGGCTTTTCCCTTAAGGAAAAATAAAAATATCCTTAAGGGAAAAAATATTTTTCCTTAAGGGAAAGTTTTTCTTTCCTTAAGGGTAGTTTTTTGGCATAGAAACTTTGTAAAGTTATTTACTAAAGCATTCAAAATCTTCTCCTGTGTTTTAAGACCTTAAACCTCAGTCTTACAGGAAGGCAATGGTCAAACCTGCCATCACGATACTTACCATCGACATCAGCTTGATGAGGATATTGAGAGATGGACCAGAGGTATCCTTGAACGGATCACCCACGGTGACGGCAAGCGTGAATCAGGCTGCAAGCGATAAAGCTTTTCCAAGTGTATAGTCGTACAACTAAGAGGTGAATAGTTGTACGATTAGAAGGTGATATTACCGGTTTCGTTTTTTAATCTTCCTTGATAATCCAATCGCTGATGGTACGCTGGGTGCTGTCGTAATTTACGCCAATCTTAAACAAACGCTTGCCATCGGCAGAATATGGAATCAGATAGCCCTTTTCATCTATCTGCCTGATAGCTTCCTCGGCAGAGCCATCATACTTCAACTCGAATACAAACACGGCATCCGGCATATACACTACTGCATCAGCCCTGCCTATCGCACTGTTCTCTTCTACCCTCATGTGGGCACCCATCAGATTGAAGATAAGATAGAAAACCGTCTGGAAATCACGTTCACTCTTGTTGCTCAAACGATTGGAGATGCTGGCAAGATATGCCTTCAGGCGCACCATCGCGCCCTCTACATCTGCATCATAAAGCTTTTCCAGGAAATCACCCACCAGACTGTTATTATCCAGAGATATTGGCGATAGATAGTTAGGCGCAAGACTCTTGAGCATACCTATCTTCACCTCTCTGTTAGGATATTTCAAGGTATAACGATGCAATATCGGATTATACTTCTTGATAGTGAGATAACCGCTCTGATAGAGCAGCGGAAGCGCTGAAGTCATCATTTCCGGAGAAACATCAAAGTCATCCACGTCACAAGATTTCTTTTCAATATCCATCACATTGACGTGATACTTCTGCAGCGTCTTGATAAGATAAGTTGGTGTGCCTGAGCCAAACCAGTAAGGAGCTATATCACGTGCATTCAGCGCCTTTACCAGACTGAACGGGTTGAAGACATCCTCTGATTTCTTGCTGAAATGATAACCGTCGTAGAATCTTGTCAGCTCAGCCAGACATTCCTCATACGTCATGCCCAGGTCTTCTCCCAAAGCCTCTATATCCGGTTTCATCTGTGTGGTAAGTTCCTTCTTGCTGATACCACAAATGGCAGAGTACTGGTCGAACATACTGATGTTGTCGAGGTTGTTGAGTTCGCTGAAGATGCTGAGCTGCGAGAACTTGGTGATGCCCGTGATGAAGGTAAACTCCAGATATGGGTCGAGCTTTTTCAGAGGACTGTAGAAGTTCTGCATGATGCGGCGAAGCGGCTGTAGGTTTTCCTTTTCATGTACCACATCCAGCAATGCGGCATCATATTCGTCGATGATAACAACAGCCTTTTCGCCCGTCTGCTCATAAGCACGCTTTACGATACCATCCAGCCTCTCGTTAGGATAAATCTCTCCTTCTCCTTTACCATAAAGTTTCTCGTAAGGCAAAAGCTGTAGATTCAGATAACTGTTCAAGGCATCTGCATCAAAGTGCTTGGCACCACTCAAATCGAAATGAAGCACAGGGTGCTTTACCCATTCCTTCTCATAATCAGCAATAGCCAATCCCTCGAAAAGTTCCTTTCTTCCCTCAAAATAGGCCTGGAGGGTAGAGGCAAAAAGCGACTTTCCGAATCGTCTTGGACGACTCAGAAAGACATACGACATCTGCTTTTCTCTAAAATCCACGATGTATTGGGTCTTATCTATATAGAGATAACCTTTCTCGCGGATTTTTTCAAATGTCTGAATTCCTACTGGATATTTATTTACTATTTTTGCCATATTCTTACATGCTTTACATTTTGCGCTGCTAAGTTACGAAGAAAATCTGAAATAGCCAAGAATAAACACAAACATTTATTCTGCATCTACCAACACAAATGCAAAAATAGTACTTTTATCCGACAACTCCAAATAAAAGGAAGAAAAAATCTTTTTCTGAATGAAAAATTTGGTAGTTACTGAATAAAGCTGTAACTTTGCACATCCAAACGGAAGTTCAGAACATCAAGAAAAAGATTAGTAATTAAAAAGCAATATAAACAACCATAGTAAAGCAATGACAATGCACAAGAAACATCATTACCGCGAACTGCTCTCGATAGGATTTCCTATCATCATCGGACAACTGGGAACCATCATCCTGGGATTCGCCGACACGCTGATGATCGGTCATCACAGTACTCCCGAACTGGCGGCAGCAGGACTGGTAAACAATATCTTCGGTCTCGTTTTTGTATCCTATATGGGATTCACCTACGGACTCACTCCTATCATCGGCAGACTCTACGGAGAGGAACGTACCGACATCATCGGCCAAAAGGTACGCAACTCCTTCCTCGCCAATATGCTGACGGGAGGCATCTTCACCCTTGCCCTCATCCTGCTCTATCTCAACCTGGCACATATCGGACAGCCGGAGGAACTGCTGGAGCTTATCCGCCCTTACTTTCTGGTGAATCTGGCATCAGTGCTCTTCATGGGAATCTTCTATACCATGAAGCAATTCCTCGACGGAATCGGACAGACCAAGGTGGCAATGTGGGCGATGATAGGCGGTAACATCGTGAACATCCTAGGCAACTGGGTGCTCATCTACGGTGTGGCTGGTTTCCCGGAACTGGGATTGCTCGGAGCCGGAATCTCTACCCTGGCAAGCAGAATCCTGATGGCACTGGCGATGGTTGGAATGGTAGTGACCTGCAGGAAATTCAGAACCTACAGTTATGACATTGTACACAGTTGCGTAAACAGGAAGGATTTCAAGGAGATGAACCGACTGGGCTGGCCGGTGGCTCTTCAGCTAGGTATGGAATCGGCTGCCTTTACGCTGAGTTGCGTGATGGTAGGCTGGCTCGGCACCATTCCATTGGCAGCTCACCAGGTAATGATTACCATTTCCCAGCTCTTCTACCTCGTGCTTTCGGGTATGGCAGCAGCCATGGCCATCCGTGTGAGCCACTTTATGGGTCAGAAAGACTATGCCGCCGTTCGCCTCAATGCCTACGACGGATTCCGACTGAACCTGCTGTTCTCGCTCTGCATGGGTCTGCCGGTACTTCTGCTCCGCCACCAGATAGGTGGATGGTTTAATGATAATGTAGAGGTACAGGCGTATGTAGCTACGCTGATTATCCTGATGATGGTTTATCAGTTTGGCGATGGTCTGCAATATACGTTTGCCAATGCGCTTCGAGGCATTGCCTGCGTGAAGCCGATGGTGCTCTATGCCTTCATCGCCTATTTCGTCATCTCATTGCCATTGGGTTATACCCTCGGTTTCCCTTGCGGTATGGGATTGCTGGGCATCTGGATTGCCTTCCCGTTCGGTTTGACCATTGCCGGCGAAATGTATCGGAGAAGATTTGAGAAGGAATTGAAGAAGATAGAAAAAAACGAATAAACCAAGTCGCCCTGAAAGGGCAAAAGCTTTGAAATTGAAAGCTTTTGCCCTTTCAGGGCGACTTTTATATACCCATGAATCTTACTCAGCAACCTGCTCAGCACGATCATCTACATTCTCACCCTCTGTTGGAGCAAGAGTAGCCTTGAAATCTGTGATACCGTACTTAGCAAGGATATTATACCACTGGAGGAGCTTCTTGATGTCGCTATCGTGTACACGGTCGCGATCGTAGTTAGGAAGAACCTCAGCGAAGTAATCGTGAAGCTCAGCAGCAGGAGCCTTCTTGTAGTTGAAAGAACTTGGGTTGCCCTCTTCCTTCTTGCTTACGCTGTCGAGTACCTCCCACAATGGCACCTCGTCTGCATCTGTGTACATAGCGATGTCACCAAGGCTGGTTACACGGTCTGTAGCGAAAGCTGGCACACGCTTGTGAGTTTCGTCGAGAGTCTCAACGATAAGAGTTCTGTTACCTCTTGATACCAATTTGTAAAGGCCTGGTTTGCCTGCAATTGAAAGAATTGTTTCCATTGTCTATTATAATCTATTTTTATTTTTTAATATGATCAATTATCTGATGGATTGAGCAGATTGAGCAGATGCACTACCTGCGCTTCTACATCGTTCACCCCATCATTCACGATTTCATAATCCGAACGGGCTATCAGCTCTTCCTGCGGCATCACGGCATCTATCCACTGCTGCGCCTTCTCCTGAGAGATATGATCGCGCTGCATGATGCGCTGCAGACGAACGGCAACGGGAGCCGAGACACATACCACCTTGTCGAAATGGGTACGACGATTGAACCCACTATCAAAAAGGATGGCACTCTCCATCCACTCACAGTCGCTCTGCTCGAAATCACGAGCCACTGCGGGATGCACCACATCGTTTACCGCCTGCTTGTTTGCCTCGCCTGTCAGGATAAACTGGGCAAGCACCGGTTTCTGCAAGATACCATCAACACTGTACACCTCCTCGCCGACCAACTTCTTCAAGCCCGCCTGCAAGTCAGCATCCTGCCTCATCAACCGCTTAGCCCCGGCATCACAGTCATATACCCTGATACCCTGCTTCTCCAGGATTCTGCACACATAGCTCTTTCCGCTACCTATGCCCCCCGTTATAGCTATCTTCATAACAATGAATTATAAATTATAAATTATCAATCATCATTGCTGTTCAAGCAGATAATCCACCGTTTCCATTTCCAGCGATGCCTTGCTTACCGAACGAGGCACACTACGCAGCTGCAGGGTACACTTATCTGAAGGATTGGCAGCGATTTCATTATAATCCACTACCACCGTAAACTGGCCAGGCTTGATGGTTCTGAAGAGACTAGCTCCGATGGTGAACTTCACCGACACCTTGGACGGGAAAGTTCTGAGTACCTTATCGGTCGGCATATTGATAGCCGTAATCGGAACATCCACCGTTTCCTCGGTCAGGACATCCGGATACACAGCCAGTCGAACCATATCAGGCATCACCTTCACGCCTCGAATCTTCTTGATGCGCACGTTTTCCCGGATGGTATCCTGGAGATTGCGGTAATAGAAAGGTACGATCTCTACAGACTTGACCTCATCGAGCTGTCGCTTGTTGGCATATACGGTAACCATAGAAGGGAAAAAATCGGTATGCGCCAGATAATAGCTCTTGCTGGTAGTAATCTTTCCCCTGAACACCACCGGCACCTTCTTGGAAGCACCATAGGTGAAGTAGAAATCAAACTTACCCGGCTTTACCTGCAGGAGTTTGCTCGAACCATAGAGCTGCGAGAGAATCTGCTTCTGGACATCAGCTACCGGAATCATACCCTGTCCCTCTGTTTCATCTGCATAGTTGTTAAACTTGAAATTAAGCGGACGGAAAGCATAGGTTATCAGGGTGAATCCCTTATCACGCACCGTAATACGCACTGTATCAGGCAAATCTCCTGTTATCACCGCATTACGTGGTGTTCCCACCAGGCGCATAGGAATCTTATATTCCCTCTCCATGGTCTCATTGAGCGTCATCATCAACCAGAAGGCGCCACTGAGAGCGAGAAAGAATAAAAAAATCAGAAACTCCTTATTCAGGCCACTGAACAGGAAGTTTCTGACAGCCTTCAATATATTCCGAATACTATGCATCAGAATTCTATGAATAGACTACTGTGCGTTAGGAGTCTGGCTAGCTGCGTCTGCGAAAACGTAACCCTTAGCAACAGTGATGACTACGCCACGTGCAATCTCTACATCTACTGTATTAGCCTGGAGATCTACACGCTTAACAGTGCCATACACACCACCACCAGTAACCACCTTTGTACCTTCTGCCAAAGAATTCTGGAACTTACGTATCTCTTTCTGCTTCTTCTGCTGAGGACGAATCATGAAGAACCACATGATAGCGAAGATAGCTACCATCATAATGAGGAAACTCATACTGCTACCACCAGCAGCAGCCTGCAATACTAAATTTGTCATGTCTTTATTCTAATTGATTAATGTTGTTTATTCTTGAATATCACTATATATGATCGAAAGTATTCATATATATAATGTACGCGCGTACATTATATATAAGTACTCTCTATATCTTAACCTTCTCTATGTCCATGAGATCCATGATGACCACCCTTACGCTCAGGCAACTCCTTCTGGATCAAGCCACGAGAGATGAGGAAGCGGGCGATGGTATCGAGCATGCCGTTTACATAGCCACCACTGCGAGGAGTACTATAGAGCTTGGCAAGATCTACATACTCATTGATGGTAACCGTAGCAGGAATGCCAGGGAAAGTCATCAGCTCGGCAATGGCAATCTGCATGACTACTACATCCATATAAGCCAGGCGGTTGAAATCCCAGTTGCGGCAAGCATCGCCGATATAGTGCTGATAAGCATCGCAGTTGAGCAATGTAGCACGGAAGAGCTTGCGGGCAAAGTCGCGGTCCTCTTCATCCTTATATTCTGGAAGCAATTCCTGATCGGCCTTGCTGGTTGGCTCGAAGCGCTTGATGGTCTTCAGCACGAAGGTATCGATGATATCCTTGTCATCATTCCAATAGAGGCTCTTCTCCTCGAGCAAAGCATCGAGATCATCATTGTTCTGAATGAAGGTCTTGTAAGCACGGCGCCAGAACTCGCGGTCGTATGCATAGTCGTCGAGCTCCTCTACATGGTCCTTGGTCATGGAACCGTCAATATAGCTGGCATAGAGATCGCTGGAGACGATGGCAGTATAAATCTTGCGCACAGTTTCGATATCCTCTTCCCAAGAAGACTTCTTCACATCAGCCCAGTCGGCGAGCATCTTGTTCTCTTCCAACTGCAATGCGAATCTATTGTATGCGAATCTTGAAGAAGGCTCTGGAGCACCCTCACGCTGAGCACGAGCCACCTCTACCTCATAGCGCTTCTGTGCCTCCTGGGTAAGAGCTACAATGAGTTGCAACATATAGTTGTACAAGTCATACGACTTAGAAAGAGCAAACAACAACTCCTTTTCAGCATTATCAATATTATGATTGCTGTTCTGATAGTATGCGTAGGTTAACTGCACAATCTTACGTCTTATCAAATCCCTATTAATCATTCTCTAATAATTTAAAAGATTTATTTATATAATTACCTAAAACAGTGCAAATTTACATATTTAATATATAATATGCAAGAAAAGGGGCAATAATTTCTATTTTTTTAAGGTTAGGAGATGAGTTTTAGATATTTAACGGGCATTTTGGAGAAAATATCGCCCAGAAATTTGCATATTCCAAATAAAAGTAGTAATTTTGCACCCGCTTTACGAGAAACACTCGCGAGGCATGCTTCAAACAAAGCTAATCCGTGTGATGGCGAGTTAAGGCAAAATTATTTTTTAACAACTTAATTTAGAGTAACACAAATGAAAGAGATTAATGTAACAGGTCAGAAGCGTACAGACCTTGGCAAGAAAGCTTCTAAGACATTGCGTAAGGAAGGTTTCATCCCATGTAACCTTTATGGTGAGAAGAAGGATGCAAACGGTGCTCCTGAGGCTATGTCATTCGCAGTTCCATTCACTGAGTTGCGTAAGATCATCTACACTCCTCATGTATATGTAATCAACCTCATCATCGACGGTGAGAGCCACACAGCTATCATGAAGGAGATCCAGTTCCACCCAACAACAGACGCTCCTCTGCACGTTGACTTCTACGAGGTGAACGACCAGAAGCCTATCACTATCGGTATCCCAGTTAAGTTGGTAGGTCTTGCACAGGGTGTACGTGATGGTGGTCGTATGAACCTCTCTATCCGTAAGATCAACGTTACAGCTCCTTATCAGGTTATTCCTGAGCACCTCGATATCGACGTTACAGAGTTGAAGATTGGTAAGAGCATCAAGGTAGGTGACCTCTCATTCGAGGGTCTCGAGTTGGCTACAAGCAAGGCTGTTGTAGTTTGCTCTATCAAGATGACACGTAACGCTCAGCTCGCTGCACAGGCTGCTGCTGAGGAGGAGGCTTAATCGATAGTCATCAAAGATTTTACGAACCTGAGTAAAGCATTATCAAACATTGGATAAATATTTGATTTGTGGGCTTGGTAACCCTGGCGATGAATACGCCGGCACCAGGCACAACACAGGATTTATGGTATTGGACGCTTTTGCTAAAGCGTCCAATATTCATTTTGAGGATAAGCGATACGGATACATTGCCCAGACTACGCTCAAGGGAAGAAAGATTATCCTGCTGAAGCCTACCACCTTCATGAACCTGAGTGGTAATGCAGTAAGATATTGGCTGAATCAGGAAAAGATTGACCAGAGCCGCCTCCTGGTGATCAGCGATGAGCTTGCCCTGCCTCTCGGCGCTTTCCGCCTGAAAGCTAACGGAAGCAATGGTGGTCACAACGGCTTGGGACATATCCAGCAGCTTATCGGTCAGAACTACGCCCGACTCCGTATGGGTATCGGCAACGATTATCCTCGTGGCGGACAGATAGACTGGGTGCTGGGTAAATACACAGAGGAAGACATGAAGCAGCTTCAGCCTGCCATCGACCTGGGTGTAGAGATCATCAAGAGCTTCGTATTGGCTGGTATCGATATCACCATGAACCAATACAATAAGCTAGGAAAGAAATAATCATGAAAGAATCTGCAAGAATAGACAAGTGGCTTTGGGCAGCCCGCATTTACAAGACTCGCAGCATTGCTGCCGACGCCTGTAAGAATGGTCGTGTAATGGTAGGAGGCGTAACAAGAAAGCCTTCCTTTATCATCAAGCGTGGCGATGTGGTAAGCGTCAAGAAAGCCCCTATCACCTATTCTTTCGAGGTTCTCGACTGCATAGAGCAGCGTGTAGGAGCCAAAATGCTCTTCGGAGTCTATAAGAACGTGACCGATCCTAAGCAATATGAATTGCTGGAGATGAGTCGCATCAGCGGATTCGTAGATAGAGCAAGAGGCACTGGTCGCCCAACCAAGAAAGAACGCCGTGCCCTGGATGCCTTCGTTGATCCAGCCATGTTTGGATTCGATGAAGAAGACTGGGACGAAGAAGATTCATAAATAACCAAAAGAGGATATAGCATCAGTTATATCCTCTTTTTCTTTTCTCTAAAAACCGATACTTTGCAAGAAAAAGGGGATAATAATTTCTAAAAACATACGATATAGGAACAAGTATGCTACATTTTGCAATATGATGGAAAATAAAGCTTAAAAAGTTTGGAGCGAATAGAGAAAACCTATATCTTTGCAACCAGTTATTTATGGTATCAGAGTATAAGCTGATTACCAACTTACTCAATCGTGAGTATTAACATACTATTAATTTTATAATTTAGAGATTATGAAAAAATTATTTGTAATGGCAGCTATGGTGCTGTCTTCAGTAGGTGCTTTCGCACAGCAGGCTGCAGGTACAACTACTATCCAGCCTAAGGTAGGTTTGAATGTTTCTACAATTGCCGACGGTGATTGGAAGGCAGGTTTCGCAGCCGGTGCTGAATTGCAGTATCAGGCTACAGATAAGGTAGGTCTTGCTGTCGGCGCTCTCTACTCTGCTCAGGGATATAAGTATAATCATATAACTTGGACTCCAGGATATATCAATATACCTGTTACATTGAACTACTATGTAGCTCAGGGACTCGCTTTGAAGGCAGGTATCCAGCCAGGTTTCATGGTTGCAAAAGATGACATGATAGATGGTGTTCTTAATACATTCGACCTTTCTGTACCAGTAGGTCTCTCTTATGAGTACCAGAACTTCGTATTCGATGCTCGTTACAACATCGGTTGCACAAAGGTATTCAAGCACGCAGATAAAGGCTACAACAACGTAATCCAGATTACTGTAGGTTACAAGTTCACTCTCTAATCAGGGAAATGAAAATAGCGATTCCCCTCGCTATTTAACATAGAAAAGAATTATCCCCGCTCCTCATAACGAAGAGCGGGGATTTCTTTTGTCATACCTATTTTATTTTCTCTAAGAAAATCCTTCTTTGCCAGAATATTTTTTATCTAAATATTCTTTATCTAAACATTCCTTTAGAATATTATGGCACCAGGACGACCGGCACGGAATGAACGACCATGGAAATCAGGACGACCGCCAGGGCCACCAGGACCACCCTGACGTGCCTGCTTGCCTCCGAAGAGATTCAAGCGATATACCACATGAAGCATCGCATAGCTGTTGACGGCATTATACTCGGTATCCGTACGGGATGTAGCAGAAATGGCACGAGAGAAGGTGCTCTGCTGACGAAGGATATCGTAGAACTGGAGCATAATGGTCAATGGCTTGCCCTTCAAGAAACCCTGAGAGAGCTGCGCATTCCATACAAACTCATCCGTATTCATACTGCTGTCATTATATCCACGACGACTGCTGATAGAGAGGCTTGAGTTCAAGCTGGTTCCCCAAGGAGCTGTAAGCGTCATGCTTGGTCCATAAGAGAACTGCCAGGTATCGAGGTTGCTGTTTGGCTGCAACTTGTTCTTGGCATGGTTATAATTCAATGTTCCGTCGAGCGATAGCTCCAACCAGTCGTTGCGATAACTGAAAGAGAGGCGTTCTCTCCAAGTGGTACTGCGGGTGGTATTCTTCTGGGAATCAGACTGCTTGTCGAGACTCAGATAGCTCACGTAGTTGTTGTAACCCAAATTGGTATCGGTATTCAGATTCCAGACTCCTGCACTGTCGATAGAGCAGTTGAACATGAAGGCTCCCATCACATTCCAATTACCATTGATATTCTCCGGACGGGTGATTCTTCCACCAGTCGTCTCATCGTAGGTCACCTTGTTGCTGATACTATTGTTGGTGGTAGAGAAGTTGATGAAGGTCATGACACCCTTGTTGTGGTTCTGCACGAAGTTGTTGTAGAACAATCGGAAGTTCTGAGTAAACGATGGCTTCAAGCCAGGGTTACCCTTCGAGATGTTCAGCGGGTCGCTGTTGTCGGTGATATCAAGCAACTGTGAGATGCTTGGCTGCGAAGTGGTACCACGATAGTTGATTCGCAGGTTGCTCATCTTTGAGAAACGATAGCGGAAATCGAGCGTTGGACTCACATTCACCACATTGCGAACTGTATCTACATGCACTCCCTGATAATCCTGAATATACTTCGACTGCTGTGGCTGAACCATCACACCGAAGTTCAGGTTGTACTTCTGACGGATGAATCGCATCATCACCTGGATGTCATGATTGTAGTTGCGATACTCAGAGAAACGGCTCAACTCATCATCCTTGTAATCTTCGAGATGACCGGCAAACGGATTCAGATAGCTGTCCCAACCACGATACTCATGATCACCACTCATCGCATACTTGCTGAAATCGTAGGTGCTGCGGTCGCTCTTGGAGTAGCTGTAAGTAAACTTATAGCTGAACTGCAGGAAGGTAGCCTTCCAGAGTGGCTCACTATAGGTCAACTGACCCGCATAGCTGTAATCCTTCGAAGGAGTCAGGTTATAGCGGTTGGTCTGATAAGTAGAGTCCTTACCCTCCGCTGTCTGTACGAGATAGAGCTTGGCATTGTTGAGCGAGATGCTCTTGCTGTCCTTATCCGTATATTTGGCATCCACACGGAAGGTGATGTTGCGTCCCTTGTTGCCCAACTTGCGGTTAATCTGCAACATACCACGCACATTATTGCTCTCGGAATAGCTGATTCCCTGGGAAAGTTGTTTGTTCACCATAGCCTCAGCCTTCTCCAACTCATCAATACCTTCCTCAGAAAGAGGGTCTTTGGTGGTAATGGTATAAGGATCCTTGTTGTAAGAAGCCGACTGGCTGCCACTCAATCCATCGCTGGTACTCCAGGAGATGGAAGGACGGAAGAGGATATTGGTCATGGAATCAGGCATCCACTCCAATCGGATGTTGCCATTCCAACTGTTGCTGCGGGAGAAACTCTGGCTCAGGCTATTGCTGAAAGAGCTGCTGCTACCCATGAAGTTCTCGCTGGAACGGCTGCTCCATACATCGCCATCGCTGTGGTTCCAGCGGAGGGAAGTATTGAACTTAAACTTGTTCTTCAACTCATAGTTGTAGTTGGCAGCAATCATCTTACTGGCATTCAAACCATTCGCACCACCAAAGCCACGACCCGGTCCACCACCACCGAATCCTCGGTCGCTGGTATTATTGGCATTGGCAAAAAGCATGAATCGGTTGTTATCATTGAAGTAACCACCCATACCACGCATATTGTAGCGGCTCTTGTTGCCCACACCCAGGTCGATATTGGAAATCAAACCCTTGTTCATACCCTTCTTCACACCGAAGTCGAGCACGGTCTGCTCCTCGCCGTCATCAATACCGGTTACCTTAGAGAGATCACTCTTCTCATCGTATGCCTTGATTTTCTCGATGATGCTGGTAGGCAGGTTCTTCAGGGCAGTCTTGGTATCGCCCGTCATAAACTCCTTGCCATCCACGAGAATCTTCTTCACTTCCTTACCATTAATCTTGATGGTACCATCATCGCTTACCTCAGCACCCGGCAGGCGCTTCACCAGCTCCTCAACCACCGAACCTTCCGGTGTGCGGTAAGCAGCCGAATTATAGACGAAGGTATCCTCCTTCAGGTTCACCTTCTGAGCCATGGCGGTTACCACGGCACCCTTCAGCATGATGGCATCAGCACCGAGAACCACATTGCCCATTGCCAGATTCTTGTCATCAGAAATCTCGATACGCTTTACGGTAGTCTTGTAACCTACACTCGACATTTTGAGTAAATACTTGCCATTGGCAGGAGCCTTGATATGAAAGAGGCCCTGCTCATTGCTGAGAGCACCCGACACATAGGTACTGTCGGTCTTGAGTAACTGAATCGTTACCTGTTCTACGGGATCCTTGGTATCACGGTCGGTAATCGCACCGGTAATCAAGCGATCCTGAGCAAAGGATGCCATGGTTACGAACACCAGGAGCATCATCAGAATAGATCTTTTCATTAATTATAGACGTTATTATTATTCCTTACTTATATATTTTTGACTTACTTACATGATTAGACCCGATAAAAGCACAATTGTAAAAAAACAGATGCTCTTTTTGGGGCATTCTGCTTCTTTTGACGCATAAAATATATCAAGGTTTAAACTTTTATAGATAAAAAAGTGCTTTTTATTTTGTTTTGTCTCTGATTTAACGTACCTTTGCAAGCGAATTTACAATGAGTTGCCCACAAAAGGTGACTCTGAAAGTCAGTTTCTTTTAAAAGTATATATGTTATGGATCAGAGAGTAATCATATCAACCCATCTGGAGAACGAACTGGTAAGCGCTCTCTCAGAATGCGAGCACGACAAGCTGTTTGTGCTTACAGATACTACCACACAGGAATTGTGCCTTCCGGTTTTGCAGAAATTCTACTGCATGAAGGAAGCCAAGGTTATCACGATTCCAGCTAGCGACAGTCATAAAGACATAGAAAGCCTGATGATGGTATGGAAGGGACTGCAGGAAGGTGGCGCTTCACGTCACTCTTGCATGATCAACCTCGGAGGCGGTATGGTAACCGACCTCGGCGGTTTTGCTGCCAGCACCTTCAAGCGCGGCATCAACTTCATTAATATCCCTACTACCCTGCTGGCGATGGTAGATGCATCTGTGGGTGGAAAGACCGGCATCAACTTCGGAGGTTTGAAGAATGAGGTGGGTGTTTTCAACGATTCTAAGTTCGTGATTCTCGACACCGAGTTTCTGAAGACCCTGGATGCCGAGAATATCTGTTCGGGCTATGCCGAAATGCTGAAGCACGGCTTGATTTCTACCGAGGCGATGTGGGAAGAGCTGGTAAGCTTCGACCTTGCCAACCCAGACCTGAAGCAGTTGCAGCGCATGGTGGGCGACAGCGTGAAGGTGAAGGAGCGCATCGTGGAACAGGATCCTCATGAGAAGGGCATCCGCAAGGCTCTGAACCTGGGACATACATTCGGTCATGCCTTCGAGAGCTGGGCGCTGAAGCGCAAGCCAATCCTTCATGGTTATGCCGTGGCATTCGGTCTCATCCCAGAACTTTACCTCAGTGTCATCAAAACGGGATTCCCTACCGAGAAGATGCGACAGACCGTGAACTTCATCAAGGAGAACTACGGTACGCTGAACATCACCTGCGATGACTACGATGAGCTCATCGAACTGATGCAGCACGACAAGAAGAACCAGAATGGTATCATCAACTTCACCATGATGGGAGCCATCGGAGATATCCGCATCAACCAGACCGCTTCTACAGAAGAAATCAAGGAAGCACTCGATTTCTTCAGAGAAGGATAATATAATATGGCGGGCTATCAACCCGCCATTATTGTATCTTTATGCCAAACAGCAGCGCTTCGGCTTTCCGGTTTCGGTTAGCGGAAGATGATCTACATGGAGGTATTCCCTTGGAATCCAATATTTATGACTTTTAGATTCAGATGAATTATTTGAATCATCTGATTTACCAAATAAGAGGCGGCGGATAGTCGCCTCTACTTTTTTGAGATCCTCATCCTCAGTCAGGAGAACGGCAATTTCTCCAAACTTCTCATCTTTCTTCTTGGCAAGCATGAAAGGTTTTTCAAGATAGGGCTTCAAGAGAGCCTCCACTTCTTCTATCTGAATCTTGATACCACCGCTGCAGATAACATTATCCTTTCTGCCCTTGATTCGGAAACGAAGTTTTTCCATCACTTCATGTTTTTCCACCTTATCATGTTTTTCCACCTTATTATATATATAGGGTTCTATTTCCACAATATCATTCGTTACCAGGGTTTCGGCACAAACCTGAGGAGCATCGATGACGAGACAGCCTTCTTCGGTCTGACTGATTTTCACGCTATCAAAAGGCTGATACCATTCGCTAGCCTCAGCGCCATTGATTCTTCGCAAGGCGATATGAGATAAGGTTTCGGTCATGCCGTAGGTGCTCCAGATAGCGATATTGCCAGGAAGAGCCTGGAGTTCCTTTTCCAAGGATGCATCGATGGCTCCACCTCCGATAATCAGATGGCGGATATGAGTGAGTCGCTCCCGCTCCTCAGGAACCTGCAGGGTATTATACACCTGCATCGGAACCATGGCAGCAAAAGTGATTTCCCCATTTACATCTTTTCCATTTACATCTTTCAAATCTATATCCTTCAGCGGATGACCACTAGGAGAAACAGAAATAAGATGGAGATGGCGCTCGATACTGCGCACCACCACCATCTTACCTGCGATATAATCAAGCGACATACAGAGCAAAGCGCTATCACCAGGCTTCAATCCCAGGAAATCACAAGTAATGCGGGCGGAATTGAGCATTCGCTTCTTCTCCACCATCATCGGCTTGGGCTTTCCCGTGGAGCCACTGGTATGCACCAGCACCCGGTCGCTATCGTTATTCCATTCAGAAAAGAAATCTTCTAAAGTCATTACGAGAATTCTTTAAAAGTTATTACGAAAATCCTACCAAAGTCATTTTACAACAAAGAGTTTATCACCCCGGATTTCCAATGGCATTGGGATGTTATCAGTAAAGAGCTGACCGGTGCCTAAGCCCTGAGGCATCTCTACATTCGGACCATATACCTTGGCTGCATAATGGGCGATGGCATTCAGCCCGATGTTACTCTCCAATGCCGAGGTAATCCAACTGCCAATACCACGCTGGCTGGCCAACTGGATCCACTCGTTGCAACCATAGATTCCACCATGGAGTGAAGGCTTCAGGATGATATACTGTGGACGAATGGTATCGAGCAATGCCTCCTTCATACTTCTGACATTCACACCAATCAACTCCTCATCCAGGGCGATAGGAAGCGGAGTTTCCCTACAGAGCTGCGCCATCTTAGGCCACTGATGCTGCTTGATAGGCTGCTCAATGGAATGGATATCATACTTAGCCAAAGCCTCCAACTGGCTCATGGCATTCTCCGGCAAGAATCCGCCGTTGGCATCTACTCGCAACTCCACCTGTTCCTGGGTATAGACATCGCGAATGCGCTTGATGAGGTCGAGTTCCTTAAAGAAATCGATGGCACCAATCTTCAGTTTCACGCAATGGAAACCCGCCTGGAGCTTCTCCTCCAGTCGTGCCAGCATTTCCTCGTAAGTACCCATCCATACCAGTCCGTTGATGGTGATGCCCTCTTCTCCTTTTCCGAAAGGAGAGTCGAAAAGATCTACCAGGTTCTCCATTCCTGCTGGAGCAGAAATAGGCAATCCCTGCTTCTTCGCCGCATCGAAGAACGAAGCGAAGGCTGTTTCCAAGCCGAAGGTGATGCTAGGGTAAGCACGGATCATATCGTATGGGATGCGTCCCATCTGCTCCACCATCTGACATACCTGTCGAAGGGTGACGGCATATTCCGGTTTGGCATCGCAACTGAGATCAGGGAGCGTAGCACACTCACCCACTCCCTCTACTCCCGGCAATTCATCCGATGTAAGGGTGAGATAATAACTGTGTCTCGTGGTATATACGCCACGAGACGTGCCTGCCGGCTGCTTGAAGTGGAGCGTGCGCTCCGAGATGTCTATCTTATACATGATTTATTCAAATTCTGAATGTTGGGGAATTATCTGAAGTTAACTTACTTCTTCTGTTTCAAATCGTAGAGATCCTTGCGACGGTCACGAAGATTTCGAACGGCACCATAGGTATGAAGCTCGTTCAGAAGGTTCAAATCTACATCTGAAACGAGAATCATCTCGGTATTAGGTGTAGCCTCCGAACGCTTGCCGTCATTAGGGAAGGCAAAGTCGCAAGGAGTGAACACAGCACTCTGAGCATACTGGATATCCATGTTGTGAACACGTGGCAGGTTACCTACACTACCCGCAATGGCTACATAGCATTCGTTCTCAATGGCACGGGCCTGTGCACAGACTCTCACTCTAGAGTAAGCATTCTGAGTATCAGTCATGAATGGAACGAAGAGGATCTGCATACCATCCTCTGCCATTAATCTTGACAACTCAGGGAACTCCACATCATAGCAGATGACGATACCGATTTTACCGCAATCAGTATCAAAGGTCTGGATATGGCTACCACCACTCAATCCCCAGCACTTCTGCTCATCAGGAGTTACGTGAATCTTCTCGTACATATCCACGCTACCATCTCTACGGCAAAGGAAACCGACATTATAGAGGGAATCATCCTTGAGATAAGGCATACTACCAGTGATGATATTGATGTTATAGCTGATGGCAAGTTCGCGGAATCGGTCACGAATCTCATCGGTATATTGAGCCATCTTGCGGATGCTCTGTGCCTCACCCAGATCGTTGAATCTCGCCATCAATGGCGCATTGAAATACTCTGGGAAGAGGATGAAATCGCTCTTATAGTCGCTCACGGAATCCACGAAGAACTCCACCTGCTCAAAGAGGTCGTCCACCGAAGCGTATGGACGCATCTGCCACTGTACCAGACCGATTCGCACGGTTGGCTTTCTATCTACATAGGAATCCGTAGGTGGCTGATAGTAGATATTATCCCACTGCAAGAGGGTTGCGCAGTGTTCGCTTTCCTCATCACTAGGAAGATAGTTGCGGATGACACGGCGAACGTGGAAGTCGTTGGAAAGCTGGAAGGTAAGAACCGGGTCGTAAATCTCACGGTTTCTTACGTGCTCGATGTACTCCTTAGGGCGCATCTTGTCGGCATACTTATGATAGTTTGGAATACGACCACCAAACATGATTGCCTTCAGGTTGAGTTTCTCGCAGAGTTCCTTGCGATACTCATACATACGGCGAGCTAATCGCAGGCCACGATAGTCTGGGTGGATAAATACCTCAATACCATAAAGGATGTTTCCATTAGGATCGTGGGTATTGAAGGTCTCATTACCCGTAACCTGAGCATAGGTATGATCGCCTTTCACCATATTATAGTTGACGATGATAGAGAGGGCACAGCCCACAATCTTATCATCCACGATGATAACCACCTGTCCCTCAGGAAAGATAGTAATGAGTTTCTTAATCTGTTCTTTTGTCCAGAATACATCTGAGTCTGCGTAAATACGCTTAAACGACTTGGCAAGCTGATCGTAATCCTCCATGCGAAGGTTGCGCATGCCTACCTTTTCGATTTTTCGAGTTGGTTCCATAACAACTGTATTTTTATTATTATCTAAATCCGGGTGCAAAGATACAGCAAATTATAGATACGACAAAGAGTTTTCGCAAATAATTGATATTTACGAAAACTCTTTTCATGTATTTTGCTGTAAGAAAGCCTTTTGGCTTAGAATTTAACGCAAAAACTTGGCATCTTCCTGCGGAATTGCCTCATCATGGTCATCCAGATATAGCAACCTGCCTGGATGATATAGCTCACTTGCCACCGAATGTTCATCCTGGCGGTATCGGGTCTGGATGCCACCGATGCCCAACAGGGTATGGAATGCCGAAAGACTCGTCTGAACCTGCTTGGTACGGTTATCCGCCAGAGCTTTCACTACCTTCGGATATTTCTTATCAAAGCCTTGCGAGGTCCAGATGATGAAAGGCACATGAAGCTCGTAATCAGATGCCTTCGGTGCAGCATGGAGGAAGAGGCGACGGTCGTCATCAAAGATATTCTCTCCATGGTCGCTGGTATAGAGCATCGCTGAGGTTGGCTGACGAAATGCTCCCTCCGTCTTAGCCTGAAACTGCTCCCATTTCTGTAGACGCTCCACAATCCCATGCAGGATATAATCGGTATATCGGATGGTATTATCGTAGGCATTCAGCAGGTCACGCCGGTTCTCCGGCATTGCCTCACTTCTGCTATCAGGCTTGAAGTAAGCAAAGCTGCGGGGATAACGCTCCTGATAATTGAAGTGGGAACCATAGGTATGAAGTACTATGAAGAGCTTGCGATAACGGTAATGGGCAGAGGATGAAGCATCAGCCTCCGGCAAGATTCTATCAAGTTTTTTCAATAAATCCTTATCGTAATGATTTTCTTTAGAAGATGATTCTGTCTTCAGGAAATAATGCTCATCAGCCTGTTCTCCCAGAAAATCGATAAACGAATGGTTGGGCAACTGGTTGCTGATAAACACGGTATGGAATCCGGCTTCCCTGAAGGCTGCCAGAATGCCTTTCTCATGAAAGAGCCGTGGGAAATCCTCTGCCGAAGCAGCCGACAGAAGCATCGGTACACTCTTGTGGGTGGTGTTGCTCTGCGTGGTTGCATCAGGGAAAGCCATAATACCCTGCGTTTTGGAAAGCAGAGGATTGGTATTTCGAGGATAACCATAGAGACTGAAGTTATGGGCACGTGCCGTCTCTCCCACTACCATCACATACACCTCAGGAGTTTCCACATCGTGCTCGCTCCGGGCATCAAACCGGAAGTTACGGCTTGCCTCCCTGTAATTCTCCGATGCCGCATTGCGCTCGAAAGCCAGATAAAGATTGTAGCAGACGTTGACAGGATAGAGCTGATTGCGCATCCGGTAATCATCCACCACCACATAGCATGCCAGCAGACAGAAGAGGCCGATAGCCCCCACCTCCATCAGCCATTTGCGAACGTGATGCTGAAAAGAGACAGATATCTGATGCTTCTTCCTGACATGGATGACAGCCAGGATGAGCAAGGGAAGATAAATCACAAAAACACCTACCACAGCAGGCACCAGATTGTCCAACAGTTCCATCACCTCTCCTGGATTGGTGGTCACGAGATTCAGGAACATATCCACCGCTATCACTCCCGTACCGAAGAGATAGAGCAGCACCAGCTGGAAGGCTGCGAAAAAGATGAAGATGAATGCCCACCATACCATCTTGCCCGGACATCTGGCTACGGAAAAGAACAACATATACAGTGCCAGAGGCAACAGCACATTGGCTGCGCCCGCCCAGAAAGACAATTTTTCGGTAAAGCACAGGGCGATGTTGGGCAGCAGCAATGCCACCACCGCATACCAGTAAAGGAAGGTACCCGAAGACACCTTATTATATATTGTATTACATATAGAATGATTCATAGACTACACCTTATTATATATATAGAGCATATCGTGAAAAGAATTCATGAGCATATCGTGAAAGCATCGTGAATGCATTATGAAAAAAGCCTCATCAAAATGCCTCGTTGATATTGAAGAGGAAGCCAGACTGTCCAGACTTTCCAAATCCATAATCCAATCGTACATTCACATTCTTCTTGAACTCCCAGCGATAGCCTACTCCCGCATTCGGCAGAATCTGTCTGCTTCGCAACGCAGAGAACTTAGGGAAAACTGTACCTGCTCCAGCCCAGACCACAATACCATTTCGCTTCCAGACATGCTGGCGCAACTCCACGGTAGCCTCCAGAGAATGCTTGTCGCGATAGCGGCCCTCGTAATAGCCACGCATCGAACTGGTACCTCCCAGTTCCGCCATCATACCCCATGAAGGATTGCCGAAATTGAGATTGGCTCCGAAATCCTCGGCAAGAATCGTTCCCTTGCCCAGTCGCTGATAGGCATCAAAACGGAAGTGAGTCGTACTGAAAGCATAATCATTACCCATAAATTTTGGTCGGAACATCTGCTTCAGATTCAGATAGATACCCCGGTGCGGATTGGTAAGATTATCTCGGTTGTCATAAACCAAAGATACACCCACTCCTACATTCCAGGTATGCTTATCCATCCCCTGCAGCAATTCCGGGCGCTCTATCTGCTTGCCTATCACATAGTCGTAAGCTGCCATCGGTCCCACATAGAAGTTATCGGCTACCCTGAACAGAAAACTGGCTTCTGCCTGAGCCTGCCAACGCTTCATATCACTCTTGTTGTCATCGTTATCGCCCATCTCGTAACCGATTCCCCAGAAATCGGAAGGGAAGGAATAGAAATAGAGATGATAATCAATGCGGTAACGACCGGCAGGAGCTATATGATTGCCCCGAACACCCAACATATAGAAGCCCACCGAACTGACATCACCGAAAAGCGATACATTGGAAGGCGGCAAAATGCTATCGTTAGGATCGGTGCGGTAAAGTCCTGCAGCCACCATTCCCAGACCAAACTTGGTATCAGAAGCATAGTGAGGACCTCCAATTACGCTGAAGTCGAACCGCTTATGCTGCTTGTTCTTGTTGGCATCATTGAAGTAGTCTAGGAATCGCGTCATCCACGATTTCTTGACCTGCTGGGCTGTATCCACCTTCTCTGAAGAGAGAGTATCTGAAGAAATTGGCTCCGAGGCATAGCTGCTCAATGCCATCATCGCAAAAAGTATGGTTAGAATATGCTTCATAAAGTCAATATTTTCCTGTTGATTCTTTTTTCGTCATTTACTAACAAGCCTGTGATACATCATTAATATACCAGTGACACATTATCTATCCACAAGGTGTTGCCTGGTGTTCCGATATAGGCACCGCCATCCGAAGAAGAGAACTGGAGAATGAGATGAGTAGGCGTTTCATCGGCAGCAGCCCATCCCACTTCTCTTACGGGCACACTCTTACCCTTGCTGTTGCGGGCATAATCGGCAGAACGGAGTCCCATCGTTGCGGCATGGTAGCCAGCCATGTGACGGATATCACCATAGTGGATGGTATAGGTTGCATCTTCCACCCATCCATTCGTACTCTTGCCGTATCGTACCACCATCGTACCCACTCGCTTGGCTGTGATATTACCCTTGGCATCCTCGTGACGCTTCTGAAGATAGAGCACCACGATGGCATGGTCTCTTCCAGCCACAGTAGAGGCACCACTGAATCCATTCTGTTTGATACGGTTGGCAACATTAGGAAGGGAGGTCTTGTAATCGAAACGCAAAGCCTTAGGACGAGCCGTAAACGGAATACCCCAGTTGATAGCCTTTGGACCATCCTTGGTACTGGTGATCGGTTCACGAACATTTCCCAGGAAAAGGGAACCAGCTGCAAGTACCTTGATATTGATAAGTCCCAACACCTTTACCTTTTCTATATGAGTCTCCAATTTGGCGCAATAGCCACTGCCGTGCCTGTCGCGATAAACCGAATTATTGGTCTTGTAAATGCCGGAAACATGCGCAAGAACATTGGACGAGCCCCAAGGAGACCCACCCTTATTGGTATATGGAGTATTGCCATGGATAGTCATATTAGGTCCTACGGCATAAACGGTTTTCTGATTACCACCAATGATAGCCGACTCTTTGATATTTCTGATTACCCAGTGGTCCATGTTTCCATATTTCAGAGGAACCACTTTTTCCTGTCCCTGCATAGGAAGGCATGACAAAATAGCAAGCGCTAATGCTATGCCGAAAATTACTTGTTTTTTCATATCTATTACTTTTATCTTTCTAGATGCTGCAAAGATAGAAAAACTTTTCGTACTTTCGGGTTTTCAAAGTACTAAAAAATGAAATATTAAGAAATAATAATATATTTAGGGGATTTTAATCGATGAAAAACAAAAAAAGCCCCGCAAGAGCAAAAGCTTGGGATAGTGAAAGCTTTTGCTCTTACAGGGTGTCTATTAACGGTGAGAATACATGTTGTCATAGTACTTCTGGTAATCGCCAGAGGTAACGTTGTCCATCCATTCCTGGTTATCGAGATACCATTTCACGGTCTCCTCGATACCCTCCTCAAACTGAAGAGATGGCTCCCAACCGAGTTCCTTCTGCAACTTTCTAGAGTCGATGGCATAACGCATATCGTGACCCTTTCTATCGGTTACGTAGGTGATGAGGTCCACATCCTCGCCTTCCTTTCTGCCGAGCAATCTATCAACGGTCTTGATGACCACCTTGATGATGTCGATGTTCTTCCACTCATTGAAACCGCCGATGTTGTAGGTCTCGGCAATCTTACCCTTGTGGAAAATCATATCGATGGCACGGGCATGATCTACTACATACAACCAGTCGCGCACATTCTCACCCTTACCATATACAGGCAATGGCTTGCGATGACGGATATTGTTGATGAACAACGGAATCAACTTCTCAGGGAACTGGTATGGACCGTAGTTGTTAGAGCAGTTGGTTACGATGGTAGGCATACCGTATGTATCGTGGAAAGCACGAACGAAGTGATCGGAACTTGCCTTGGATGCAGAGTATGGAGAGTGAGGATTGTACTTGGTAGTCTCCAGGAAAAACTCCTCGCCATAAGCCTCGTGGTTCTTACCGCTGGAAGCCTTGGTTGTGAAAGGAGCAGGAATGCCCTCTGGATGAGTCATCTGCAAGGCCCCATATACCTCATCGGTTGAGATGTGGTAGAAACGCTTGCCCTCGTAACCCTCTGGAAGGCTCTCCCAGTAAATCTTTGCCGCCTGGAGCAGAGACAAGGTACCCATCACGTTGGTCTGAGCGAAAGTGAATGGATCCTTGATACTTCTATCTACATGACTCTCGGCAGCGAGATGGATGATGCCATCCACCTTGTAGTCCTGCATCAGCTTCAACATCAGGTCGAAATCACAGATATCACCCTTTACGAAAGTATAGTTAGGCTTGTCCTCGATGTCCTTGAGGTTAGCCAGGTTACCAGCGTAAGTCAACTTATCGAGGTTGATGATGTGATACTCAGGATATTTGTTCACGAAAAGTCTTACTACGTGTGAGCCGATGAAACCAGCACCGCCCGTGATAATGATATTCTTCATTTCAATTCTTTTTTATATTATAATTATTTTGCTTCCGCCAATTCGGCGATACACTTCTTCAAACTGTCAGTCCAGTATGGCACCTTGAAACCGAAGGTCTGCTTCAACTTGCTCTTATCGAGCACAGAGAAGTGAGGACGCTTCACCGGACTAGGGAACTCCTCACTATAGCAAGGCTGGATGTCGCAGGTGTTACCACTGAGCTCGCAGATGATCTTGGCAAAATCGAACCAGGAACATACACCTTCGTTAGAGAAGTGATAGATGCCAGTCTTGTCGAGCTGGTTTGTATCGATGACATGAGTGATGACTGCAGCCAAATCTCCCGCATAGGTAGGAGTACCCACCTGGTCGAAAACCACCTTCAAGGTGTCGTGACTCGCCGTGAGACTCTGCATAGTCTTCACGAAGTTCTTGCCCCACTGAGAATAGAGCCATGCTGTACGGATAATGATATGCTTGCAGCCGGTAGCCTCGATGCTCTTTTCGCCGGCAAGCTTGGTCTTTCCATAGACACCGAGCGGATTGGTTTCCCAGTCTTCCTTGCAAGGAATGTTCTTGTCACCCTGGAACACATAGTCTGTACTCACATGTATGAGGGTACCATCTACCTCTTTCATTGCCTCAGCCAGATTGCCGGCTGCAGTATTGTTGAGCAGGTTGGCAAGGTCAAAGTCACTCTCCGCCTTATCCACATTGGTATAGGCAGCGCAGTTGACGATAACCTGGATATCATTCTCCTTCACCTTGGCGCGGATGGCATCCAGGCTGGTGATGTCCAACTTCTCATACCCTTCAGCCACATCGGTGAAGACAAACTTGTGATTGCTGTTTTTGGCGCAAATCTGCATCTCATGGCCAAGCTGACCATTGGCGCCAGTAACTAATATATTCATGTTTTGCTGTGATACTAGTTAATGATGATACATTATATATATAAAATATGTGGCAAAGATAATGAATTATTCCGAGATACGCAACTTTTATGTAAACAAAGAGGTTCATAGTAACATAAATTATACTTTTAGGAAGTACACCCCTATAAAAACAAAAAGCCCGCCGCCTTCTTTCACAAGAAAACGACGAGTCTTTCCTAAACATAATAGTAAAGCATTGCTGCTTTTTTGAAAGCAAATAGATTCAATCAAGCAGGCTTCCTATTTTTCAATCAATCTTTCCCCTAAGAAACTAATACTGTTATTTAAATCAACATACTAAATCAACAAAAGGAATATTTATATACCTTTAAACTTTAGAAGACTTGAAGTGGTTTTTGAACCAAAGTCATTATACTGCTTTTTTGAATTCCGCTGCAAAGATACATACTTTTTTGACTACCTGTACACTCTAGTAAGCGTTTAGTAAATAAACAGTATATTTTAAAGATACATAACCTACGGATTATCAGTATTTTAATTCATTTAAACATTTTTATCAAAGTAAATGCTTTTATTAGAAATCTTTTCTATATCTTTGCAGCGTAAACAATAAAAATCGTGCAAAAAGACATAAATCGTACATAGTTATGAAGCAGTATATACTTTTACTATTCATCATGATACCACTTCTCTCCTATAGCAAGACCGATATGGAAAAGCTATTGGAGCGGGTTGACCATGCTATCGAAATGGACAGCTACTACCAGCAACAGAAAGAGAAGGAGCTCAAACGACTGAGACGACAGGCAGGCGATGCAATCACTGCCGAAGAAAGGTTATGCTACCTCGACAGTCTCTATCGTGCCTATAGTAACTATCGCTACGACTCATCATGTGCCTATGTGAGCAAAGGGCTCCAACTGGCAGAAGCTACCCATAACACCTTTTATATCACTTGCTTTAAGATACACCGGGCATCCGTGCTGTCGGTGGGAGGATTTTATGGCAAGGCGGAAGACATCCTGGAAACACTCGACCCTAAGCAGATGCCCTACGAACAGAAGCTGTATTACGACTTCACCTATGCCTGGCTGTTCAATTACTGGCAATCTTACGCAGCCAAATCGGAATTTGCAAACGACTTCAAAGCCAAGAAGAAGTATTATATGAATATTTTGCTTGAAAACTTCAATGAAAAAGGAAAGAAGTCGGCTTTTTACCAGTATATGAAAGGAGAGTATATCTTTCTCAGCTCGCCTACACACAGAAGTGTATTAGACTGTTATCTCAAAGCTTTAAAGATGACGGCTAAAAACGATCGACTGCATCCTATGGCAGCATACGGCATAGCCCGTTACTACAGAGACCTCGAACAGTATGATCTGTATGTGAAGTATCTGGTAGAGGCAAGTGAGTCTGATGGAATTTGCCAACTCAAGGAGACAACAGCCCTCCAAAAACTTGCCTATTTTCTCTACGAAACGGACAAAGACAACAGCAAGCGTGCCACCCGATATATCCAGCATTCCATGGAGGATGCCCAGTTTTTCAACAACCGTCTCCGTATGATAGAGATTTCAAACATCCTGCCAGTGATTGTTACAAGCAACCAGGAGGCTGCAGAACGCTCCCGTACCCGCATGGAGATTGGACTCATCTGTGCCTGCGTCATCTTAACCATCATCCTGATTCTTACAGTGGTGAATACCAAACAGAAAAACAGTTTGAAGAAAAACCGAAAGGAGATTGCGGCACAGAACAAGCAGTTGGCAGAGCTCAACCAGCGACTGATGGATACCAACAAGCGACGCGAAACCTATATGAGCCTCTTCATGGATATCAGCGCCCTGTATATCCGCAAGTTGGATGACTACAGAAAACTGGTGAGCAGAAAGGTAAAAGCCAAGCAGACAGAAGACTTGCTGAAGAGCATCAACAGCTTCAAGCTGGCAGAAGAGGAATCGTCAATGTTCTACATCCGTTTCGACAAGGCTTTCATGGAATTGTATCCGAATTTCGTCCAGGAACTGAATACGCTTCTCAAGCCAGAGCACCATATCGTGCTGCCATCTTCTAATGAGCTGACAACCGAAGTAAGAATCTATGCTCTGATGAGACTTGGCGTAACGGATAGCCAGGAAATAGCAACCCTGCTATACTACTCTACCCAGACCATCTACAATTACAAGTCGGGAATGAGAGCCAAGGCGCTCAACAGGGAAACCTTCGAGTCGGATATCAACCGACTCTGCCACATTATATAATAAGGTATTAAAGGAGTTAAAGAAGTTAAGACAACAGCCTTTTTGGCGTAGATTTTAAGCAGCAAGACATACGTCTTACCTCCTTAACTTCTTTAACTCCCTTAACTCCTATAATATGCGACTAATCGCGATGGATAACGGTTCCGTTAGCCTGATGGGTAGCAAGAACCAGGACTTCTGCAATCTGCACATGTTCCGGAGCACTGGCAGCATAGAAAGCCACATCCGCAATATCATCACCATTCAATGGTTCGATACCCTGATAAACACTGGCAGCACGCTGATTATCTCCATGGAAACGGACATTAGAGAAATTCGTCTCCACCAAGCCGGGCTTGACATTGGTAACACGCACCTTGGTATGAGCCACATCAATACGCAAGCCATCGGTGATTGCCTTGACGGCAGCCTTGGTAGCACAATATACATTGCCACCAGCGTAAGCTGCATCACCAGCCACACTACCTATATTAATAATGTGTCCATGATTACGTCTCACCATACCAGGAACAATCAGACGAGTCATGGTGAGGAGTCCCTTGATATTGGTATCAATCATCTGATCCCAATCCTCGAAACTACCCTGATACTCAGGTTCCAGACCACGAGCCAAGCCTGCATTATTGATCAGCACATCAATATTGCGCCAATCCTGCGGAATATAATCCACAGCCTTTCTTGCCGCTTCACGGTTACGTACATCAAAAGCCAGAGCAAGGACCTGTACCCCCTCTGCCTCCAACTCTTTCTTGAGAATTTCCAGTTTACCGGTGTTTCTACCCGTAATGATCAAATCGTAGCCACCTCTTGCAAAGCGGCGTGCACAACCCTCGCCAATTCCGCTGGTTGCACCTGTGATAAGAGCAATTTTCATATACTTTGAACTTTGATATTTGAACTTTGAACTTTATGATTCGTTTGCCTGGAGCAAAATCTTCCTGATTTTTTTATGATTCCATCATAGGATGAGAACTCTCACCTCGGCATTCGCCATTTTCTCTATCTGATTCATCGGGCGTTTGTAATACACACTCTGAATCGCCTTGTTGATGATACCATGACCTACTGCGAGTATCGTCTTATCAGGATACGCCACCTTCAACCAAGTGAGGAAGTTCTGTGCCCTCGACTTCATCCGCTCCAGGGTCTCGACATTATCCGGCCAATCCTTCGGATCTTTGGGAAGAGAAGGAATGAACTTACCCGTAAAATCTCCCCAGTCACGTTCTCTGATTAAAGGAGTCGTCTCTATTCTCTGGAGAATATCATCTTCCGTCAAGAATGCAGAAGCATCTGCAGTTCCCTTCAAGTGCATTTCTGCCTCCAAATGGGGACGGGCAATGATGGCACAAGTCTGCATACTGCGATAAAGATCGCTAGAAACGAAGACGTCAATGTGGTCACTTGCCATTTTCCTTGCCACTTCTTCAGCCTGCTGAATGCCCACGTCATTCAGCCTGCCTGGAGTCTGCCCCTGCATAATCTGGGCGGCATTATCCATGGTCTCACCATGTCGAACTAAATATAGCTTTGTCATATTGAATATTTATCATCAGATGGGCATTCACCCATCTATTTTATTTTTGCTTACAAAATTACTGATAATAATTGAAATGAAGGAATAAATTGCGTTAAATATGATATAAAAGCGAGAGAAAAAACTTGTGGTATCAAAATTCTTTCGTACTTTTGCAATAGAAAGGAAATACTTTTCAGGAAAAGGAAACGCAATATTGCAACACAACATTATAAATCAATTGATATGAAAGTAATACAAAGTTCATTATTTCGAGCCTTATGCGCCATCATTGTAGGTGCTCTACTCATACAATACAGAGAACAGACTGTCACCTGGATTACCATTGCCATCGGTGTATTGTTTTTCCTCTCAGGCGTATTCTCGTTACTCAGTTATATGAGTGCCAAGCGAAATGCAGAGAAAATGAAGGGACAGTATCTCTATGATGCACAAGGCAACCAAATCATAGGTATGCGCCCTAACTTTCCTCTTGTAGGACTCGGTTCACTCATCTTTGGTCTGGTACTGGCACTGATGCCAAATGTATTCATCGCCTGGCTGATGTTCATCCTCTCGGCAATACTGATTATGGGAGCCCTTACCCAAATGGCGAACCTGGTATCTGCTGCCAAGATGGGCAGAGTGGGTATCGTATATTGGCTGATGCCTACACTCCTGCTGCTGTTGGGTCTGTTTACTCTCTTCCGCCCATCCTCCATTGCCTCTGCCCCATTACTCGTTATCGGATGGGCAATGCTGGTATATGGCGTAGTAGAAGCCGTCAATGCCCTGAAGGTTTCCAACAACCGACGCAGATGGCAGAAGACACAGGAAATACAAAAGAGATAATACGAAAAAAAGAGATAATACGAAAAAAAGCTTCTATCATGGGATTCATATCCGAATGATAGAAGCTTTTATGGTTTTAATCTACCAATCCCTCTACATATCTGCAGAGAATACCAATACCGGTAGCATTCTCTCCTCCCTGAGGAATGATGATGTCTGCATAGCGCTTGGTTGGTTCGATAAACTGTTCGTGCATTGGCTTGAGCACCTTCAGATAACGATCTACCACCATGGAAACCGTACGCCCCCGATCGATGGTATCACGCTGGATGTTACGGATCAGGCGCTCATCAGCATCTGTATCCACAAACACCTTCAAGTCCATCAAATCACGTAAATCCTTATCCACCAAAGTCATGATTCCCTCTATGATTATCACTGGCTTAGGTTCTACATGAATCGTTTCCTTCTCGCGGTTACACTTCAGATAACTGTAGGTAGGCTGCTCGATTGCCTTACCGGCACGAAGGTCGGCAAGCTGCTGATGAAGCAACTTCCAATCGAAGGCATCTGGATGATCGAAGTTAATGGCTCTACGCTCTTCCTCTGTCATGTGGGTCGTATCATTATAATAAGAATCCAGAGGAACAACTGCCACGAAATGAGGAGGCAAAGCTTCCACCAATCTCTTGACTACGGTAGTCTTACCGCATCCGGTACCACCAGCGATACCGATCACTGTTACTTTATTTTCTGCCATATCTCTTATTTTTCCAATATATCATTAAACATTTTCCGATAATATTCCGCCTTCTTCTCTACAGCCATCGGATAAGCCCTACTGCTGCTAGGCATACGATAGAGACGGAACTTGCGGTTTTCGAATTCAAACTCCACAAATCCTCCCATCTCCGGCTTTTCCCTGATACCGAAGTGATCGGAGAAGACTTTGGTTGCCAGCTGTCCGGCAGTAAGTACCGCCGTACAATCAGGCAGGGAACGGAGCATGCCGTCCAGGTCGGAAGGCTGAACCACCTGCAAGTCTTTGTCAGATGCCGTATTCTTGGTACGGATCACCTGCTGGGCAGTATCATAGATAGCCACCCCCTTCTGCATCAGGAACTCCTTGATGGCATCCAGGCGATAAGTCTTGTGCTCCACATCTACAAAGTGAAACTTGTCATCAAAGTAGATGATGCCGAAGATTCGCCACATATCATTCTGGAAATTAGGATAATACCAGGGCATACACCAGCGCTTTTCTGCCGGAGGAAAGGTTCCGAGCATCAGCAACTTGGCATTGCCCGGCAACCATGGTTCAAAAGGATGAGACTCTATCATTTCTACTTCTTTTTTACCAGATACAGTACTACAGGCAAATGGTCGCTATATCCATTCAGCCATTTACCGCCAGCCTTGGTACGCAACGGCGCACCCTGATAGCGACCCTCCTGCTGGATGAGATAATCTCTGCGGAACACCTGATGATTCCAGTACTTCAGACTGCGATAGCCCTTCTTCTTTCCATCCTTGTTCAGAAGATTAGGAGTCAGCACAATCTGATCGAAGAGATTCCATTTTCCCCTGTAGTAAAGAGTTCCTTTTGCTTCCTTTGCCAGGATGTTATACCAAGGGTTATACACATCCCCCTCACCTACTTCAGATATTTCAGGCTTGGCACGGAGAACCTCATACATGCTCTTGCTGGTAGGATCATCGTTCATATCTCCCATCACAAACACCTTCATTTCAGGATTCAGGCGAAGCAGGGAGTCTTTCACAGCCTTGGTCTGACGGGCACCACTCTCACGATAGAAAGAACCGGAGAACTGACTTGGCCAGTGACAAACGATGACCGCCACATCATCCCCCGCCATCTCACCTCTCACCGTAAGAAAGCCACGGGTATAAAAGGCAGAATCCTTTGCCAACTCCTGCACATAAGGAACCAACTTCACATTCTTCACGGTAAAAAGAGCCGGATTATAAAGCAGTGCACAGTCGATGCCTCGCTTATCCGGACCTTCGATATGGCAGAACTGCATATTGCGAGCCTTCAAAGGCGGCTGGGCAGTAAGGTCTTTCAGTACATTGGCATTCTCAACCTCGGCAAGACCGATGAAGGCACAACCTGCATCAGGCAGCACATCGGTACCCATATCCGCCAAGACACGAGACATATTCTTCAACTTACTCGTATATTTCTCGCTATTCCATCCCTTAGCAGGCAGATACTCATAATCATTCTTGCCGGCATCATGACAGGTATCAAAGAGGTTCTCCTGGTTGTAGAAGCCAACGGCATAGACCTGGAACTTTTTAGGGTTGAAATTCTGCTGCGTCTTCTGCGCCCAAGCACCCAAGCCAACCATGAGCAGGGCTGCCAATAATAGCATTTGTCTTTTCATTCTTTTTCTCGCTTTAAAGTTATAACTATATGATACATCATCTGATGTTCTCAAACTAATATGCAAAGATACCGCATTAATTACAATTATCACCATAAATGGGAATAAAATTTTGAGTTTTCATTCATTTTTAACACATCCAGCCCCCTTTTTACCACTCTAAAAGATCATTTTCCACCTTATTTATATATACACAGACACCTAAATCCCCAATATTTCTAAAAAACAAGGAGAAATATTTGGTGATTTCAGGAAAAAACAGTAACTTTGCACCCTGAATTAGGTAAAGGCTATAATGGGCATGCCCTGAAGAGGGACATGAAATGATGTGAAAGCGTCCCCATAACGTCTATTTTTTAACAAATTAATAATAAATAAAAGAAAAATGAAAAAAGGTATTCATCCAGAGAATTATCGTCCTGTAGTATTCAAGGATATGTCTAACGGCGATATGTTCCTCTCTCAGTCTACATGCAAGACTAACGACACTGTTGAGTTCGAAGGCGAGACTTATCCAGTTGTTAAGATTGAAATCTCTAGCACATCTCACCCATTCTACACAGGTAAGAGCAAGCTCGTTGATACAGCGGGTCGCGTAGACCGCTTCATGAACCGTTACGGCAAATTGAAGAAGTAATAATATACCTTTTTTATAAGGATATATTTATTATCGCAAAGATACTGAGTGCATTCCAGCGTAGTTGCATATACGTAGGAATGCACTTTTTTTCTCTATTCTATCCTCATGCAATCGATTTCTACATACATTATTATATAGAAAGCACTTAATCTTTAACTTCAAAACATTATCGAGAATTATGAAGCATACTAAGTTTTTTATCTTCGCGCTCGTTGCTGCGATGACGTTCTCTGCCTGCGGCACAGACGATACCCTGCAGTTCTATTATCCTGAAAACGGCGGTACAACCGGTGGCGGTAATACCGGAGGTGGAAGCACAGGTGGCAATACGGGTGGTGAATCAACCGATAAGAACAATACAAACAAAAATGTGGCTACTGCCAACATGCCACAAGTGGTAAAAAACGCTATCGGCGGTCTGGAGTTTCCAAAGCTCAAGAATAATGGTACCAGCTATGCCATCGTTCACATGGATAATACAACAGGTATGTTGAACTATTCTACAGAATGGGATGACAACATGAAGAGCCAGAGATGGAGCTGCTATACTTTCCATACAGGAAACACAGCATCTAACGTTGACAGATGGAAACCTGCTAAGGGAGAGCGCCAGTATCCATGGGATACAGATCTGAAAGAACAATGGGGAATCACAGATTTCACAGAAGACCCTACTCCTACAACTCAAGGCTTTGACCATGGTCATATCTGTCCTTCTGCTGACCGCAAACTCAATCTGACACAACAGAAGCAGACTTTCTTCATGACCAACATGCAGCCACAATATTCCAATTTCAACCAGCGTGGAACATGGTACCAAATGGAGGAAGATCTTCGTAAGAAAGCTCCAAAGATTGATTCTGATACCCTGTTTATCGTAAAGGGCGGAACTATTGACCCAGTAGGCAGCGAGAGTAATCTCCTGGGCTGGAAGAAGAATGGTGCTTCCAGCGAAACCCAGAAGCCAGGCTACATCCCAATACCAAAGTATTTCTTTGTAGCTGTATTGAAAAAGGAGCTAAACAAGAGCACCAACCAGTATACCTACAGCGCTTTCGGCTACTGGTTCCCTCACGTGGACAAGGCGTTTGAAAAGAACGATAAGCTCGGCAATTATGTCGTAAACATCAAGACGCTGGAAGACCGAACAGGCATCGACTTCTTCTGTAATCTCCCTGATGAAATAGAGAAGGATGTAGAAAACCAAGATGCAGAAGCTCTCAAGAAACTTTGGGGCTTTAAATAAAAGGCTATATACAAACAAAGAATCCGCTCTCTCAAATCAATGAGAGAGCGGATTTCTTGGTTTATATCATCATCTTCTCGGCAACTTCCTGATAGCATGTGGCATGAATGCCCTACCGGTAGCCTTACCGAAGCTAGGAGCTACGGAATCGGTTGCTGCAGAACGGGTCTTCTTACGGGCTCCACTCGGATCGTAGCGCACTAAATCGATTTGCATCACATCGCCCTTAGCCTTACCTGTTCCTATCATATAACCATAGAACACATCCTGGCCCTTTTCATCACCCAGATAGAAACCATACTGCTTAGCACCTGCATCCATCACATAGGTAGCACCCGTATCATTATAACGGATATAAATATCACCATTCTTATCGATGTACCAGGTAAACTTCAGAGTCTGGCTTTTATTGCTTCCATCATCGGCATAATCCACTTCTACACCATTACCACTGAGCGAGTTAACCTTATCACCCGCCTGATAGAACGTCATCTCGGCATTGAAACTGTAGTTATTGCGAGACTGACCGTCCTCAGCAAGTTCAGAGAGCATCACAGAGCCTCTCCAGTCACCTGTAAGAGTCTGAGCCTCCAACAGCAGGTAATCATCCTGAGAGCCGTTAGAACCGTTGTTCCAGTCGCCCTGGTTCCATCCCCAGCCACCATGATTATAGTCATCATACCAGTAATAATCATCATGCCAATAATAATCATCATCACATGAGGTGAATGAGAAAGATGCTGCAGCTATCGCCATCCACATCCATATCTGCTTAAACTTTTTCATATCTTGTTTCCTTTCTTCAAACTAAATTCCTTATTGCCTTACTTCACTACAAAGCGGCGAACAGGCTTCTGATTATCATCTGCCACCTTAACATACTCTACAGAATCCTTAGCTCCGCGAGAAACAATCTGGGTGTTCTTCAAGCCCGAATGCTGCTTGCTGTAGCCCCAACCGTCATCGTAGTCCCAATCGTAGCCCCAGTCATAATCGCGCCAGTTATAGCTGTAAGAATCACGATAAAGCTCGAAATAAGCACGGTTGCCGTTATCAGCCTCTACGTATCCAGAGAACTTGCGGTCGCCCAGAGCATAGTCATAAATCACAACATCACTATTCTCATCAAGAAGAGTGATATAGATGTTTCTGTTGCGAACTGTCCAGTTAATACGGTTTGCTATATAATTGTTGCCATGCCAGTAATTTCCCTTAAAGTAATCGATCCAATAGCCTGTACCGGAATAGATGCCATCATTCTGGTCGAATCGGATTACCGAGTAGAGGGCATTCTGATTACCATATTCTACCAACATATTACCCTTCCATGTACCATCGAGGGTGTATGCAATATCAGAATCATCATCACATGAGGTGAATGAGATACTCATCAAAGCTATGAAAGCCATTGTGAGAAGAGTAGTAAACTTTTTCATATCAATTTATCAGTTAAGTTATTTATATTTTTATATCTTCTATACTTTTGAGCTCTTGAAGAACAGCATTCTTTCTTGAACTCGATGCAAAGGTAGTGGATTTTTCGTCTGCATCAAAGGGGAAAAGGATACAAACTGAGGGGGAAATCCCTATTCTTTCAAAAACAACCGCCTTTTTTGATGGTATTTCTTTCGGTTTTGATGATATTTCTTTCTATGTATCAAAGATTTAACACCTTCTTAACACATCGTATCGATATTTTTCGTATCTTTGCATCATAAATAAGTAATTATTCAAAGAACATGCTTTTAGCACAAAGCAAATTCTAAGAATGCACTCAAAAAATGAGTTTCAACAGTTTATTAATTATACGTTAAACCTTTAAAATTATTAAGTTATGAACAAATTTTTACGCTATTCATTATCATTGGTTCTGGCGTTCGTAGCTAGCGTTACGTTTGCAGGAACAACTCCTTACAAAGTATTGACTTTCCCTGATGAAGGTACTGAAGGCAAGGATATCAGTGCTTATAACAAAACATGGAAGGCTACAATAGGAGAAGATGTCTGGACTATTGCAAATTTCAACACAAACAAGTGGAATAATTGGAAATACATCAGATGCGGAAGTAAGAATTTTGAATCTGTTGCTTCTATCATTTCCCCTGCTATTGATCAGCCTATCAGTAATATTGTCCTGACTATCGACAAAATTACCAAAAAAAGCATTAATTCTATCAAGTTGCAGGTAGCAACTGATGCAGATTGCAAGAATGTAACCGAAGAAATCTCTGCCAAAATTGAAGATGGAGACCTAATCTTCAAGCCAACCAAGTCTGCAGCAAACAATTACTATAAGTTTGTCTTTGATTGCCAAAAAGGATCAGGTAATGGTCTGATTCAGGTTTCTAAGATTGCATACTATAAGGTAGGCGATACTCCTGAAATCGTAGACATCACAAACACTCCTGAAACCGCTTATACCATTGCTAAGGCTAAGGAACTGATTGATGCAGGCGAAGGTCTGAGCGAAAGTGTATATGTTAAGGGTATTGTATCTCAAGCTAGTGAAAAAATAAATCCTACATACGGCAGCCTTTCTTACTACATTTCTGACGATGGTAAGACAGGAAATGAATTGCAAGTTTACGGTGGTCTTTCTTTCGAGGGTAAGAAATTCACTTCTGTAGATGACATCAAGGTGGGTGACGTAGTTGTTGTATATGGTAAGCTTAAGAAGTATAACGATACTTATGAGCTTGATGCAAACAACATTCTCATCTCTCAGAATGGCACAACTACCGGCATCACTAACATTACAGCAAACGAAGCTGCAAAGAACGCTCCTGTTTACAACCTCGCAGGCCAGAAGGTAACCAAGGCTTACAAGGGTGTAGTCATCAAGAACGGAAAGAAGATGATTCAGAAGTAATCAAATTCAATACAACATATCCCTACTACTCCTCCGATATTCATTTATCGGGGGAGTTTTTTGTTAGGCATAACATAAGAAGGAACCACCAGCAAATCAACCAAATATTACCCCTATAACATGAAAAGTGGAATAATTTAATGCAATAACATAAAAAAATACACCTAAAACTACGATATCTCATTTATTTTCACTACCTTTGTTGCGATTAATAAACGTATACGAATAAAAAATGATGAAAAGAAAATTATATATCACCCTATTAGGACTGCTCTCTACCATTATGACAGCAGCTGTACCCTACTGCGATGTGAGAAAATTCTCTATCACAGACGGACTCGCTGCCAATACCATCTCAGACCTCAAACAAGGTAAAGACAACCTCATGTGGTTCAGTACATGGAACGGACTGTCGTTCTATGACGGCTACAAGTTTCATACTTTCAGAGACAACCCGGATGATATTGACGTCCTGTCAACCAACCGTATACTGAAAATAGAACCATCCTATAACAACAACGTGTGGTGTATCACATACGACCACCAGCTCTACGTATACGATACCCACTTCTGCCAGTTCTTTGCTGTAGGACAGAAATTCAACGAACTGTTCAACATCGACCTGCGCGTGAGCCAGGTATACCCAATGAAAAATGGAGCTACATGGTTTACTTCAGAAGATGGAAAATACATCATCCGATCAACAGGCAGAACCTTTGATGAGCGGAACATAGAACTCATCAAAGTAGGAGAAAAGGGACTCAGAAGCGGAAATGTATGGTACATCCATCGAGATATACACGGAAGAGAATGGGTGCTTACAGACAAAGGCGCATACATATACAACTCGAAAATTCCAAGCAAACTGCCTTTCAAATGGCTCAGAGGGGTGGGAGAAGATGAGTTCCTGGCAACTGAAGATGGTAAACTGGCAAAATATGACCTGCAGAACCGACTCACCATGATACCAATGCCAGAAGGCGTAACCCGTATCAACCAACTGAAAAATACAGGTTACCAGCTCCTGATAGCAACCAACCTGGGTGTAGTCATCTACAACCCGCGCACCTTCAAGTTTGATGTCATCAACGTACAGAGCCCGAGTCAGCCTCTGGCAGAGGTAAAGAAGATTTATACCGATGATTTCGGTATGGTATGGGCATTTACAGACGGCATGGGAGTAACACTCGTCAATCCGAAGACCGGACAGAAGCAGTGGCTCTTTGCCGATCAGGACGACCCGATGGACCGTACAACCTGCGAAAGCAATTTCATCACACAAGATGAACACAAAACCCTCTGGGTAGTGCCAAGAGGAGGAACCTTCAGTTATTTCGACCGCAAGGCAGGAAAACTGGTGCCTTATCTGCTGAGGAGCAATTCATCGGGCAACTACCGCATACCGAAGATTACGAAATATGTACTCTCAGACCAGGGAATCCTCTGGCTGACAGGCTCTCACGACCTGACACAGGTAGTCTTCAAATATCACCCTTACATTATCAACAAGCTGGATGTGGGCGAAGACGAAGTGTTCTCGGTGAATGCATCGCCAGACGGACATATCTGGGCAGGCTATCACAATGGAGTAATCCAGGTACTCAACGCCACCTACCAGCGTATCGGATACCTTTCGCCAAGCGGACAGATTGTGCCACAGCAGGTAAACTTCGCCGAGAAGGGCATCTTCGCCATCCACTTCGATATCAAGGGAAGAACATGGATAGGAACCAACGGAAACGGTGTATATCTGATAGACAAAATGCAGGTAAGACACTTTACCTACGATGCAAACAACCCCGCTTCACTGCCATTCGACAAGGTATTTGACATCGTAGCCGACCGCACCGGACGCATCTGGATAGGTACCTATGGTGGCGGTATTGCCCTGGTAAATGAGGCGGCAGACGGCAGTATCAGCTTCATCAGTAAACGGAACGGACTGCCATGGGAGAAGCTGCACTACGACCGCGTACGCCGCATCTGCTGCACCACTTCGGGAACCATTCTCGTAGGTACTACAGATGGTCTCATCACCTTCAGTGATGCCTTTACAAACGCAAGGAAGATTAATTATTACAAGACCTATTACATACCGAACGATACAACAAGTCTGGCTGCAAACGATATGAACAATATCATGGAGCACACCAGCGGCAAGATGTATATCTCGCAACAGGGCGGTGTGATGGAAGAGATTGTGAACAAATCGCTCCTGCAAGACAACCTGAAGATGAAATACTTCCATGCCATCGATGTTAACGAAGGCATCGTACAGGGCATGGTAGAAGACAACCAGGGAAGAATCTGGGTAATCAGAGAATCGAGTATCGACTGCGTAAACCCGAAAACGGGCCAGTGCAACGTGTTCGGACCTAACGATTTCGACTTCAACATGTCGTTCTCGAACAGCCGCCCTTACCACGATCCGGCAAGCAACAACATCTCGGTAGGTAGCCCTATGGGACTGATTACCTTTAATCCGGCTACGCTGAAGAAGAGCAACTATCAGCCTAAAGTGATTTTCTGTTCCCTCCACTATAGCGGAGAGAAAGAGTCGGAACCTATCCTGCACAAGGATAAGCTGGTGATTCCTGCCAACAAGCGAAATCTGACCATCACCTTCGCATCACTCGACTATCAGCGTAAGTATCAGACCAAATATCTCTACCGCATAGATGGTTATACAGCTCCAGGCGAGTGGATATCGAACGGAAGCAGCAATGTCATCGGCTTCAACCGTATCAGTCATGGCGATTACGTACTCAAGGTGAGAGCCACCAACTCGCATGGTGTATGGAGCAAGTATGTGGCAGAACTGCCTATCGAAGTGCGCCCTACCTTCTGGGAAAGCATCTGGGGCAAGTTTCTGATGCTGCTCCTGCTCATCGGTATTGTAGGCGCAATCTTCTATACCTACAACCAGCGCCAGCGCGAGAACGTAACCCATGAGATGAGCGTGATGAAGAACGAGTTCTACAACGATGCTGCCAACCGTCTGAGAACCCCTCTAACACTCATCGGAACCCCGGTAAAAACCGTTCTGGATACCGAGCCGGGTATCACCCGAAAGGGCAAGGAACTGCTGAGAATGGTAATAGACAATGCCAACGAAATGCTGGTAATGCTGGACAAGGTTCAGAGATACGGCAACAAGGCAGACTTCCATACGAACAGCGGTCTGACCGAGGAAGATTACGACCTGGCAGAAAGAGAAAAAGCGAATGGCCAGATTGACGACCGCAATGCATCTGACTATCTGGAAGAAGCCAACAAACAGAAAGAAGAAAAGGATGCAGAGGCTGAACGCCTGGAAGAAATGGGCAAGGAACAGGAAACTGCACAGGAAGAAGCGGAACACAAAGAGCAGACGGTACTGGTAGTAGAAGACAATGCCGACCTGCGCAAGTTCCTCTACAGCATCCTCTCGCCTACCTATAACGTGCTGCTTGCAGAGAACGGAAAGGCTGGTTTAGTGATGGCCCGCAAGGAGATACCAGACTTTATCCTCACGGACGTTACCATGCCTGTGATGGATGGTTTGTCGATGATTCACGAGATCAAGCAGGATACCACCCTCAACAACATCCCTGTGATGATTCTCTCAGCCAAGGCAAGCGTAGAAGACCAGCAGCGAGGTTTTGATGAAGGAGTTGACGCCTATATCACCAAGCCATTCTCTACCCCTTATCTGCTCGGCAGAATAGAGGCTATCCTCACTCAGCGCCGCAACATTCAGGTGGATATCATCAGAAAGCTGAAGGATGCTGGCGATAAAGATGCCATAGCAGCCTTGCGAATACTGCCTACAGTGGCTCCTCAGCCTGTTCTTGACCAGCCAGAAACAAATGCCGAAAACGAAGCGGTTGACCCAAACAGCGAACTGGCATTTATGGCGGCACAGATTCAGGACAGAACCATGATGCGTGTCTTCAGGTTTATTGTTGCCAATGCAGGCAATCCGGAACTCAAGATAGATGATATCTCGAACGAAATCGGTATGAGCCGAAGCGTACTATATAATAAGGTGAAAGCAACGACCGGAATGACACCGGTAGACTTCGTTCGCCATATACGTATCAAGAAGGCATGCGAGATGTTGCGCAAGACAGACGATACACTGAGCAGCATCGCCTTCGCAGTAGGTTTCACAGACCCTAAGTATTTCTCGAAGGTATTCAAGAAAGAAACGGGTATCGTACCTACAGAATACCGAAACAGAACGCAAGGGTAGCTCACGTACCGCCAGATAATGGCTCTCGTACAAATTGATGCCAGTATTGCCGGCTGAAGGCGACTCTCGTAATTGTTGACAAAAAGTAATACATATTACTGGACAAAATTGTGTTTGTTGTCGGACACAACCTTCATCGTTATCGGACACAACACAAAAGCGTCCAAACAAAAAAAGGCAGAATAACCCTAAAAACGGGCCGTTCTGCCTTATTTTTTAACCGCATAGTACAAAAAAGTATTAAAATGGGGGGGTATTTGATTAATTTTCCCTTTTTATTGAAAAAAAACTGAGAAAAAGTTTGGTGTTACAAGAAAATGTAGTACCTTTGCAACAAGTTCTTAGAAAAGTTAAATGATAGATTAATCGTAAACCTCTTTTCTTTGTATTTTTTGAGGAAAAGAGGGAAGAAAAAGAAGTGCAGGGTTTGTGAAAATCCTGCACTTTTTGGTTTTAGTATCTATCAACATTATTATATTACACATATTCCTTCATCTATGATTTTGTTCGATTTTTAGAATTTTTAAAAAAACTCTTGAAGTATTCTAAGAGAAAAGTAGTATCTTTGCACTCTAGATCATATAAGTTGAGATCGGAAATATAGATAACACATACATATAAAGATAAAAAAAATGAGAACTGTTTACGAATTTTCTGTTAAAGACAGAAAGGGAAAGGATGTTTCCCTCAAGGAGTATGCCAACGAAGTGCTGCTCATCGTCAACACCGCCACAAAGTGTGGTTTCACACCTCAGTATGAGGAACTGGAGAAACTTTATGAGACCTATCATTCTCAGGGTTTCGAAATTCTTGATTTTCCTTGCAACCAGTTTGGCCAGCAAGCACCTGGTACAGATGAAAGCATTCATCAGTTCTGCAAGCTTACATACGGCACAGAGTTCCAGCGCTACAAGAAGATCAAGGTGAATGGAGACGATGCAGCCCCTCTTTTCAAATTCCTGAAAGAATGTAAGGGTTTCGCTGGTTGGGACGAGAGCCATCCTCTCTACCCTGTTCTCGACAAGATGTTGAGTGAGGCTGATCCTAACTACAAGGAGAGTGCCGATATCAAGTGGAACTTCACCAAGTTCCTCGTTAACAAGAAGGGTCAGGTTGTAGCCCGTTTCGAGCCTACCACAAGTTTCGATGTCATCGCTAAGGCTATCGAAGAGTGGTTGAACTTTTAATGAAAGTTAGAACCCTTGAATAAAGAATAGATTTTCTAATTCTAAAATAACAGAGAATAGAATTTCAAAAATAAAAGCCAGGTTGCTTTTCGCAGCCTGGCTTCTTTTATATGTGATATTGTTATTTCAATATATCTCAAAGAATAATTGTCAACTGTTTGCTATAAACTATAAACTATTAACTATTAGTCAACCTTTGGCACATCCTTGAGGAACTGCTGGATTTCTTCATCACTTACTGAATAATTGTGCAAATCGCCATTGATAAAGCTATCGTAAGACGGCATATCGATAAGTCCATGACCTGAGAGACAGAACAGGATAACCTTCTCCTTGCCCTCTTCCTTAGCCTTCAGAGCCTCACGTATAGTGGCTGCAATCGCATGACAGCTCTCTGGAGCAGGAATGATACCCTCGGTCTGTGCAAAGAGCATACCCGCCTTGAATGACTCCAGCTGAGGGATATCTACACCATGCAGGTAACCATCCTTCAGAAGCTGGGAGATAATCATGCCAGCACCATGATAACGGAGACCACCGGCATGAATGTTGGCAGGCTTGAAATCATGACCCAAAGTATACATTGGCAGCAATGGAGTATAACCTGCCTCATCACCGAAATCATACTCAAACTTACCGCGAGTCAGTTTAGGACAGCTCTCTGGCTCTGCAGCAATAAACTCAGTATGGCGCTCGCCTGTAAAGTTGTGACGGAGGAATGGGAAGGCAATACCACCGAAGTTACTACCACCACCAAAACAAGCAATCACCTGATCAGGATACTCACCTGCCATCTTCATCTGCTTCTCTGCCTCAAGACCGATAATGGTCTGATGAAGCGCCACATGATTGAGCACGGAACCCAGTGTATACTTACAGCCTGGTGTTGTGGTAGCCAGCTCAACAGCCTCACTGATAGCTGTACCGAGCGAACCAGGATGATGAGGATCGCGTGTGATGATATTCTTACCGGCACGTGTACTCATGGAAGGAGAACCCTCTACAGTGGCTCCAAACGTACGCATGATGCTGGAACGGTATGGTTTCTGCTGCATGGTAATCTTTACCTGATAAACCGCTGCCTCCAAACCGTAGAGCTTAGCTGCATAAGAAAGGGCTGCACCCCACTGACCTGCACCTGTCTCTGTAGTGACGTTGGTATCACCCTCCTGCTTACAGTAGTAGCACTGAGGAATGGCTGAATTGATTTTATGAGAACCTAACGGGTTGGTACTCTCATTCTTGAAGTAGATATGCGCTGGTGTACCAAGTGCCTCCTCAAGGGCATAAGCACGTACAAGAGGTGTTGAACGGTAGAAGGTGTACTTCTCCAACACATCTTCTGGAATGTCAATCCAGGCATGCTCTGTATCAAGTTCCTGCTTTGAGCACTCCTTATTAAATACGTGTGACAAGTCATCAGCACTCATTGGCTGGTGAGTCTGAGGGTTCAACGGTGGCAAAGGCTTGTTAGGCATATCTGCCTGAATGTTGTACCACTGAGTAGGAAGTTCCTGCTCGCTTAAGATGTACTTTTTCTGTCTCATATTTATATATATGTTTAAAATTGTTGTATGCCAGAACAAAGGTACAAATAAAAAATGGAATAAAAAACTTTTTTATATGATTTTCCACTATTTTTTTATTTTTGTCCAACATATCAGTTAATTCTATAGGTATTATTTGTTACCAAAGTATACAATCAGTGTGATTTTTTGAATTTCAACCAAATATTACACCTAAAATATCAAATATTCCCCCGCTATTATAACAGAAAACCGTATCTTTGCAACAGAAAAATTCAACATGCGTTGTGAAACGCTTATCATCATCTTTTACTTATACAAAAAATAAAACATTGGAGCTCAATAGGGGTATTGAGATTCCAATGTTTTTTTATGCATTAAACTGAAACAAATATTAACGCATGTAGTCTTATTTATTTTCTTTTCAGTCTAAATCAGTCGTCTGTTTTATTGCCTGAATCAATCTGCGATATCTGATTCAGCAGGTTTATAGCCTGACCTACAGTCTTCACATCATTGATGCGAAGCATTCGCTTGTTGAATTTTTCTTTCAGAACACAGTCTTGAATATGACTGGTGACGTAAGCGAGAATGCGGTTAAACATCTGACTTCTGTAGAACGGACTGTTTACATTGCTCACAAACTGCATCTGCATATAGCCCTGCTTGAGAATAATCTTCTCACAGCCCAGTTTCTTGCCTACCCTACGCAGACCTACCACATGCATCAGTTCGTCTGCTTCATGAGGCACAGGACCGAAACGGTCTATCATACGCTTGCGGTAAGCTTCTACCTCCTCATCGCTCTCCAGGCGGTCCAGTTCACGATAAAGGAGCATACGCTCGCTGTCGCCCGGCACATAAGTCTGAGGGAAATACATCTCCAGATCGCTCTCTATGCCACAATCGTCAACGAAATCATCACCCGTAAGCAGGGCGCCTTCATCCATCTTCTCCTGATAAAGGTCACAGAACTCCTCGTTCTTCAACTCCGTTACAGCCTGAGAGAGAATCTTCTGGTAGGTTTCATAACCGAGATCTTCCATAAAACCGCTCTGCTCAGAACCCAGCAGATTACCCGCACCGCGGATATCCAGGTCCTGCATGGCGAGATTGAAGCCGCTACCCAGTTCACTGAACGTCTCCAGCGCCTCCAGACGGCGACGCGCTTCAGGAGTAAGTACACTCTTAGGTGGCGCCATCAGATAGCAGAAAGCCTTCTTGTTGCTTCTTCCTACGCGTCCACGCATCTGATGCAGGTCACTCAATCCGAAGTGATGAGCATCGCTCACGATAATCGTATTGGCATTGGAAATATCGATGCCGTTCTCTACGATGGTGGTAGAAAGCAGTACATCATAATCATAATTGATAAAGCCCATGATGATTTTCTCCAGATCCTCAGGCTTCATCTGTCCGTGACCGATTGCTACCCTACAGTCAGGAATATGCTTCTCGATGAGCATCTTGAGCTCCGGAAGCTTGGATATTCTGTCGCATACGAAATAAACCTGTCCGTTTCGGCTCATCTCGAAGTTGATGGCATCGCAGATGACTTCACTACTAAACGTTACCAGTTCGGTATGAATCGGATATCGGTTAGGTGGCGGAGTGCGCATGATGCTCATATCCCGGGCGCCCATCAGAGAGAACTGGAGGGTACGCGGAATCGGAGTGGCACTCATCGTAAGTGTATCGACATTCACCTTGAGCTGACGGAGTTTCTCTTTGGTAGACACACCGAACTTCTGCTCTTCATCGATGATGAGCAGTCCCAGGTCATGCCATTTCACGGTCTTGGATATCAGCTTATGTGTACCTATCAGGATGTCTATCTTACCCTCTTTCAGGTCGTCAAGCACCTCTCTGGTTTCCTTCGTTGTACGGGCTCTACTGAGATAGTCTACCCTTACAGGCATGCCTTCCAGACGTTTTTTGAAGGTCTGATAGTGCTGGAAAGCCAGAACGGTAGTAGGCACCAGCACCGCAACCTGCTTGCTGTCGCACGCCGCCTTGAAGGCTGCACGGATGGCAACTTCAGTCTTACCGAAGCCCACATCGCCACAAACCAGACGGTCCATCGGTCTGCCGCTCTCCATATCCTTCTTTACCTCCTGGGTAGCCTTATTCTGGTCTGGCGTATCTTCATAGAGGAAGGAAGCCTCCAGCGTATGCTGCAGATAATTGTCGGCACTGAAGGCGAATCCCTTCTCGCGTCGGCGCTGGGCATAGAGTTTGATGAGATCGCGCGCAATGTCCTTGATTCGCTTCTTAGCCTTGTCCTTGAGCTTATCCCAGGCTCCTGTGCCCAGTGTAGACAGGCGAGGCGGAGTACCGGTATCGCTGCGGCGGTATTTGCTGATTTTATAAAGCGAGTGGATAGAAACATCCACCTTGTCATTGTTCGTATAGACGATGCGGATCATTTCCTGATAGCTGTTGCCCGCAGGAACCCTTACCAGACCGCCAAATTTACCGATACCGAAGTCTACATGCACGATAAAATCGCCCACTTCCATCTCCTGCAGTTCCTTCATGGTGAGTGCCATCTTGCCGGTTCTCGCCTTATCTGAGCGCAGGTTATACTTGTGGAAACGGTCGAAAATCTGATGATCGGTAAAGAAACAGCACTTCTTGTCGTGATCAGTAAAGCCTTCATGAAGCGTCTTGTCTACCGGCGTAAAACGGATGGCGTAACGCTTCAGTTCTTCGCTTTCAAAGATATCCTTCAGGCGCTGTTGCTGCTTCTGGCTATCTGCCAATATATATAAGGTGTAACCCTGGAGCAGGAAATCCTCCAGAGTCTGGCAAAGCAAATCGAAATTCTTATGGAAAAGAGGCTGTGGAGCGATATTGAAAGGTATCACTGCCGAATTATCTGACGGAGCAACCTTACCGAACTCGATGCGGAGATGAGCCGCTACAGCCTTCTTGAAATCGAGCTGAGAAACGAGATTAAGCTCGGTCTTCATCTCATGTCTGATGCGCTCTGCCTCCACCTCAGTGGCTCCCTCCAGCTGCTCGGTAAGGCTCTGCGAAGAGAAGCCTTCGGTATAAATCTGACCGATGCGGTCGCAAACGAAAGAGAGGTCTTTCGCTACGACTGGCGTACTTTCAGAGAGAAAATTGAGGAAACACTGTTTGTTGCTCTCGATATGGGCGAGTTCGGGCACGATTTCTATCTCTGTGCGCTTCACCTGCGAGAGCTGGGTCTCTACATCAAAGGTACGGATGGTGTCAATCTCATCGCCGAAGAAGTCGATACGGAACGGATATTCGCAGCTGTAGGAATAGACATCGAGGATGCTTCCACGTACGGCAAACTGGCCCGGTTCATAGACATAATCGGTTTCTTTGAGTTCGAAATCGCGCAGGGTATGAACCACATCGGTTTGGGCAATCTGCTGGCCTACAGCCAGTTTCAGAATCCGTTCATCCAGATTCTGCTTAGCCACAACGAGTTCTGCCAGTGCATCGGGATAAGTGACAATCAAGAAATGCCCTCCCGAAGAGAGGCGCGCCAGTACCTCGGTACGCAGGATTTCATTTGCAGCATCACGCTGCCCGTATTTCACGGCACGCCGATAACTGGAAGGGAAGAAGAAGACCTTCTCCTGCCCAATCATCTGAGTGAGATCGTGATAAAAATAGCCTGCTTCATCGGCATCATCCAGTACGAAGAGCACCGAACGTCTCATCTTTCCCTGCAGAGAAGCAAAGAACATCGGAGCCGAAGAGCACAGCAAGCCTTGGAGAAAAATGGAATGAACCGATTTCTTCCCCATCAAATCAAAGAGGGCATCCGCCTGTGGCGAACGCCCGTATGTTTTTTCTATCTTTTGGATTTCCATCCAAGTACTGATTAGTGATTACTGATTATTAATCCTTCTTCGGATATTTCTTGAACCAGCCATCCAGGCGCAGTCGCATCACACCAAAGAAAGCCTCACCGAAGATGCCACCACTCATCTTGCTCACACCTTCACGACGGTTGACAAAGATGACAGGCACCTCCTTGATTTTGAAACCAATGCGATGAGCGGTGTACTTCATCTCTATCTGGAAAGCATAGCCCTTAAAGCGGATTGCATCCAAATCAATGGTTTCCAATACCTTACGGCGATAGCAGACGAATCCGGCTGTAGTATCATGCACCTTGAAACCGGTTACGATACGCACGTATTTAGAAGCGAAATAGCTCATCAATACACGTCCGATAGGCCAGTTGACCACATTCACGCCCGAAATATATCTTGAACCTACAGCTACATCATAGCCCTCATCGTGAGTTGCCGCATAGAGACGTGGCAAATCATTAGGATCATGGCTGAAATCGGCATCCATCTCAAAGATGAAGTCATAGCCCTGCTTCAATGACCATTTGAAGCCCATGATATAGGCAGTACCCAAACCGAGCTTACCAGAACGCTCCAGAATATGCAGACGACCGGCAAACTCTTTAGCCATCAAGCCCTTGACGATGGCAGCAGTACCGTCAGGACTTCCGTCATCGATAACGAGGATATCAAACTGCTTTTCGAGACCGAAGACAGCACGGATGATTTTCTCGATGTTTTCCTTCTCATTATATGTAGGAATGATTACTATGCTATCACTCATAACTTCTTCTAATTTTAATGATTCTGATACTAAATAATGTAATACAGATGCAAAATTACAACTTATTTCTGAAATAACAAGCGAAAAACCGAAATTATTGGTCCGGATTCTCTACAAAGCCCTGATATTTCTTGTCAAGTCCGTTCATAATCGCCTCATAGCTCTTATTCATCTGGTTCTTGATATTGTCAGCTCCCTTGCCAATCGGCTCAATAGGCTCATGAATAGTGAGCTTCAGAGGATGCCAGAAAGCCCAGTAGATGTCCTTCATACGAGGCTTCACATCGAAACTGCCATTGATGGTAAGCGGACATACCGGCAACTGCAGTTCATCGGCAAGCATGAAAGCGCCACGGCGAAACACGCCCATGTGACCCGTAAACGTGCGGGCACCTTCAGGGAATACCACCAGCGACATACCCTCTTTGAGCACCTCGCGAGCACGGTCATAAGAAGCGCGGATCTTCGAAGGTCCGCTCTTGTCTACAAAGATGTGATGCGCATACTCACAGGCAATACCGATGAGAGGCACTTTGCGCAAGCCCTTCTTCATCATCCACTTGAAGTTTCTGCCCAGGAAGCCGTAAATCAGGAAGATATCGAAAGCACCCTGATGATTGGCAACGAAAACATAACTCTGGTTCTTCTTGAGATGCTCACGTCCCTCTACTTTTACAGGCAGAAGGAGGATGCGGACCCAAAGACAAGCCCAATACTTGCCAGGATAATAGCCCCAGAAATGACCATTACCCAGCATGCATCCCAAAACAGTAGTTAAACTGGTTAAAACGCTAGCCAACAAGAGGATAGGCAAGCATATCACAAGCTGATACAGACGATATAAGTACTTCATTTTTTTAATTAAGAATGAATAATTTAACACTCAACATTTAACACTCAACACTCCTTATTTTCTCTTTAGTGTGATGACCACGATTTCTGCCGTAGCCCCGATGCGGATTGGAACGGTACCGCCCAGACCCGATGTGGTATAGAGCTGGCAACCTTCCTCTTCGAAGAGGCCGTAATCATAAGGAGTGAACATCGACGGACGCAAACCCAGTACGCTGACCTGACCCGCATGCGTATGACCGCTCAATGTAAGCTGCGGTGCTACAACCAGCGAATCCTTCCTGTCCGGTCCAATCACATCGCCATCCTCATCCTTCTCCTTATTAATAGTAGAAGGCCAGGTCTCGCGCCATTGCTTTGGTATATGCTGCAGCATCAGCACGAAAGAACCCGGTCTGATGCCATACAGCGCCTTCCTTACGTTAGTGCGCTTTGGCTTGTCATAGTTCTCTGTACCAGCCACATAGATACTGTCAGCACCTTTATGCACCGCCACATGTTCATTCATCAGCAGGTGCCATCCGCAACTCCGCTGGAAGTCCTGCATCCGCTTCTCTAATGCAGCTATCTCCTGCTCGTCATCTACATCCATATAATAGGTGTAATCGTGATTGCCCAACACACTCATCACGCCGTCTTTGGCTTTCAGACTGCTGAGCAGCGCCTGATACTTAGGCAGTTCATCGGGTGTAACATTCTGTAAATCACCCGTAAAGCAAATCAGATCAGGCTTCTCGGCATTGATGCTGTCGATATCGCGCTGAGGCAGATGACCACGCCAGCCATAGTATGACCCGAGATGGATGTCGCTGAACTGAACGATGCGATAGCCCTCGAAAGACTTCGGCAGATTGGGTACATAGATGGTGATTCGCTTGACCTGCATCTTAGGAAATCCTTCGGTAAATCCGTAGATAAAGCAGAAGAACGCCACCGCTCCCACTACCAGACCGAGGAGCTTGCCCCAGTTGCGATGGCCGTGGAGAAGCCTCATACAGCACCAGCCGAAGACACTGAACAGACTGAAGACAAACTGCGGCACCGCACATACTGCCATCATTACAAACCAGATGTCGACGAGCATCGGATTGCGGGGCAGGAAGTTGGGCAGCATCGTGATATACGCGCTGTAGGCGATAACCACAAAAGCCGGCAACCAGAAGAGCACCCGCTGCCAGAGGCTCTTCAGCCGTAACTTGCCATACCTTTTATATATCCACAGATACGGCAACAGGGTGAATACCACTACGGGTATCAATATTCTTGCTATCATTTCTTGATCAAACTTGATTGAAGATACGTTTTTATTGCCTGCACGGGCACTCCTCTGCGCTGTGCATAGTCGCGAAGCTGGTCGTCTCCTATCCGTCCCAGTTCAAAATACCGTGCCTTGGGATGTGCAAACATCAGCCCCGAAACACTGGCATGAGGCGTCATCATACCGCTTGTGGTGAGCCGGATGCCCACCTGACTCATATCGATGAGCTGGTCGATGATGAAGTTGGCACTGGTATCGGGCAGCGAAGGATATCCGATAGCCGGACGGATGCCCTGATAGCGCTCCTGATGCTGGTCTTCGATGCTCAGCTGCTCGTCGGGAGCATAGCCCCAGATGCTGCGTCTCACCTCTTCGTGCAACTTCTCTGCCGTGGCTTCAGCCAACCGGTCGCAGAGTGTCTGTGCCATCATATTGAGGTAGTCGTCCGTGCGATATTTCTTCTCCAGACCACCATCCACCGTAGTGCAGAAGATACCCAGCCGGTCTGTTATTCCGCTGCCCAGAGGGCGGATGAAATCAGCCAGACAAAGATTGGGTTCCCCCTGAGCCGCCGGATGCTGCTGACGGAGCATCGGGAAGCGGACTTTCTGCCCTTCCAGCCAGATATCATCCCCCTCGCTGTTCGCCTCGAAGAGTCCGAAGACGGCATAGGTGTGATATTCGCCTTCCCATGAATGGAGCATATCGAGCGCCTCTGCCTTCAGTTTTTCCTTTTCCTCACGAGGTTTGCCGCTCAATCCCCAGGCATGATAGAAGTATAGCCAGTTGATATATGGCTCAATTTCGCTTATATTGTATACTATTTTTCGCATCTGATACGATATTTTATTTTACAATCCCCGTAAGATTTCCCTTTTTCAGGAATTGCTTCTGAACTCCAGTTCCTCTCCTCTACTGGCGGCATCAAACACGCCTTTGTCGTAGATAAGACGACCGTTACAGAAAGTCTGTTCCACTTTCCATGCAAACTCGTCACCCTCTACAGGGCTCCATTTACACTTGCTCTGAATCACCTCTTCGGTCACCTTCCAAGGCTCTCCCTTGCGCACCACAACGACATCTGCCTTATAACCCGGACGCAGGAAACCGCGCTGACTGATATGGAACAGACGGGCTGGATTATGGCACATCAGTTCAACCAAACGCTCGATACTGATTACCTTTTCGTCAACAAGTTTCAGCATGCTTACCAGTGAGAACTGTACCATCGGCATACCTGATGCAGCCTTGGCACAACCGCCCTGCTTATCCATCAGCTGATGAGGAGCGTGATCGGTTCCTACTACAGTTATCTTACCATTACTCAACGCCTTACGCAAAGCATCGCGGTCAGCAACGGTCTTTACTGCAGGGTTGCATTTGATGCGCGCACCCTTCACAGCATAGTCTTTATCCGAGAACATGAGATGAGCCACAACTGCCTCACCTGTAATATTTTCATCCTTACCAAAGAACTCCAGTTCCTTAGCCGTAGTAACGTGGGCGATATGGAGATGCGCCCCGCTTTCCTTAGCCAGCTGCACCGCCAGACGGCTGCTTTCATAGCAAGCCTCCTCGCTGCGGATTTCAGGATGATGCTCTACGGCAGGATCCTCACCCCATTTTTGCTTAGCCAGCTGCATGTTGCGGTTGATGATTTCAGTATCCTCGCAGTGGGTCATCACCGGCAGATTCAGTTCTTTCGCCTTCTTGAAGATAGCCTGCAGCGCCTCATATTTATCCACCAGCATATTGCCCGTACTGGAGCCCATAAAGAGCTTGATGCCCGGTACACGATGCGTATCGAGCTGCTCAAAATCATTTACATTGTCATTGGTAGCACCAAAGAAGAAACTGTAGTTCACATGACTCTTCTCAGCGCCCAGCTGCCGCTTCGCCTGCCAAGCCTCCAGAGTGGTAGTCTGAGGCACCGTGTTAGGCATCTCGAAATAGCTGGTTACACCACCAAAGGCAGCTGCACGGCTTTCGCTCTCGATGTCAGCCTTCTGCGTAAGTCCCGGCTCACGGAAGTGAACATGATCATCAATCACACCCGGCAAAACAAAACACCCCGAGGCATCGATGACTTCATCGTAATTGCCACGGGGTGCCTCGCCTTCATATATCTCCTTGATAAATTCACCACCCAACAAGAGGTCGCCCACAAAAGAGCGACCCTCATTTATAATGGTTCCATTCTTGATTAATTTCATACTTCTAAACTTATAAAATGAAGAGTTTTACAAGATGTTAATACCCAAGAACTCGAAAGAGTCCTGTTTCTACTCCTGACCTTCCTGTTTCTCAGGAATTGTAGGCGCAGCCAGTTCGTTGGCTGTAGGTGCCGGAGCCGCATCAGGATTCACCTGTGGAGCCGCCTCCATCTCTGGCTGCATGCCGCTCTGCGCATCTCGGGTACCGTTCATAATCTCCTGATTCTCTTGAGCTTTCTTATAATAGTCCTTTACATAAGGATCATTCTTGAAATAGTCGGTAGCCTTGCTCATGATATCCTCAATCCAAGGAGAGAGCATCGGATACTGATTGCCCATCGTAACGAGGAAGAAGACGCCCGGTCCCAGCACATTATTGAAGTTGTCGGTAACAAACGAAGTGATGAGCTTGTCTTCCTGCTCAGAGAGGCGGATGGATTCCTCGTTCAGCTGCTTGTTGACAGCCACCATGTCGCTACCGTTCATGATAGCCTGGTCGTGCTTGTGTACCAGTTCGCGCAACTGATTCTGAATCTGCTGGTATTTCTTGAAGAAGCCGAAGAGCTTATCGTTCATCGGAGTGCCACTTACTACCTGCTGTGTATCATCGAGCTTCACCGTAATGCTTCCACTCTCCAGTACCAGCGGCAGCACAGGGTCATTATCCATAAAGATATTCGCCATCTTCATAGAGTCGACAGAGCCCTGAAAATGGAACTGTCCGTGTACTACATCGCAAGAATCCACGTTCTTGAAATCGTTGTTTTCCAGTATCTTAAGGTACAGCATGCGTCCGTCTAGAGTACTTACGTTAGAAGTACCCGAGATATCGTAACTGTTGGCACAAGATGCTAGTGCCATCAAGGCAATGAATGCGTAAAATATTCTATTCATAAGCTTTCTATATCACTTTCGGTGAACAAAAGTACAATCTTAATTTGAACTGACGAAATAAATCGCATCAATTTAATTCATTCTTACAAGATTTATGTTTTATTTGCACTCCTTCAGCCCACCGGAAGCTCATTCTCTTCCTATTATTTACTGGTTGTTTTCCTTCTTCAGTTCGTAAGAAATGCGATGCGTGGTATACAGCTCCAGCAGGGCTGCGATGAGAAGGAAGACTACCCACTTATTATAGAAATAGGTGATATAGGTCTCATAGTTCTCAAACCAGCGGCGCAGGAAAGCATACACTGTATCTACCATCGAGATGCCCGAGAGCACGAAGAAGATATCTGCCACATACTGCATTCTCTTCAGGCGATGGATAACCAGCGAAGACCCCTCATAGACCTGCATCGCCTGCATCACGCTGAAGAGTATGGTGCCAAACAGGAATCCCCAGCTCGTTATCTGCACCAGCTGCGGATGTGAAAAACCAAATGCAAAGCACGCCGCACCGACAACCATCAGCACGCCGCCCAGCAAGAAAATAACACTTTCCAGTTTACTCAATTGTTTCATTTTCGTCTTGTTCGTTAGTTTTTTCCGGAATATCCGAACTCAATACAAAGATGTCTTCATCATCAGCCTTCATGAAATAACGCTGGCGGGCTATCTTCTCAAATGCCCGCACACCATGTTGCATATCACGCAGGGTATGCTTGTCGCTTTCATACTGCTCACGATATTTTTCTATCTCCGAACGGAGCGTAGCTATCTCTATCTGGTACCTAATGTGCTGTCTTACACTGTTGTCGTCAACCACACCAACTACCAGAACACCCGCTACAATCACTATAAGATACTTATAATGAGCGAGATAATTCCATATAATACCAAGTTTTTTACTCATTTCTTCCGAATTTGTTTGCAAAGATAATATTTTTTTGTTATCTTTGCATCATCAATTAAGAAAAAATAATGGAAGAGTATATAGTTTCTGCAAGAAAGTACCGTCCGATGACCTTCGATTCGGTTGTCGGACAGAGTGCATTGACCACCACTTTGAAGAATGCAGTGAAGAGCGGCAAGCTGGCGCACGCCTACCTTTTCTGTGGTCCGAGAGGTGTGGGAAAGACCACTTGTGCCCGCATTTTTGCGAAGGCAATTAACTGCGAGCACCCTCGCGAAGACGGCGAGGCATGCAACGAATGTGAGAGCTGCCGTGCCTTCAATGAGCAGCGTTCCTACAACATCTTCGAGCTGGATGCTGCCAGCAACAACGGTGTTGACCAGATTAAGGTTTTGATGGAGCAGACCCGCATCCCGCCTCAGGTGGGCAAGTATAAGGTGTTTATCATCGACGAGGTTCACATGCTCTCTACAGCCGCCTTCAACGCCTTTCTCAAGACGCTGGAGGAGCCGCCCCAGCATGTCATCTTCATCCTCGCCACAACCGAGAAGCATAAGATTCTGCCTACCATCCTGAGCCGATGCCAGATTTACGACTTCGAGCGAATGACGGTGGCCAACACCATCAACCACCTGAAGATGGTGGCTGAGAAGGAAGGCATACAATATGAAGAGCAGGCGCTCGCCGTGATAGCCGAAAAGGCAGACGGAGGTATGCGCGATGCCCTCTCCATCTTCGACCAGGCTGCCAGCTTCTGCATGGGCAACATCACTTACCAGAAGGTGATCGAGGACCTGAACGTGCTCGACAGCGACAACTATTTCCGTCTGGTAGACCTGGCTCTTGAGAACAAGGTGGCAGAGATGATGGTAACGCTCGACGGCATTCTGAGCCGCGGTTTCGATGGTGGCAACATGATTCAGGGTCTTGCCCAGCACGTGCGCAATGTAATGATGGCGAAGGACCCTCAGACCCTGCCTCTGCTCGAAACCAGCGACGACCAGAAAGCCAAGTTCCAGGCTCAGGCCCAGAAGGCACCTACACCTTTCTTATATAAGGCGCTGGAACTGATGAACCAGTGCGATATCCATTACCGCGCCAGCAGCAACAAGCGATTACTGGTTGAACTCACCCTGATACAGATAGGCCAGATTACGCAGCCTGAGGATCAGGATGTGCCTAGTGCGGGGCGTACGCCCAATAGATTAAAATCCCTGTTTCAGAAACTTCTGGCTCAGTCTAAGCTTGCCTCTCAGGGTGCAGGTTCTGAGCCTTCTGGCAGCAGCGAAAACCGGTCTTCACAGCCGGGAGCGTCTGCTGCTACAGCTACTGCTGTGCCTTCTTCCGGAGCCTCAGCAGCCGCTTCTGCAGCTTCCAATGCTGCATCTTATTCTGCATCTGCCACCACATCCGCACCGGTCTCTTCAGAGGGTTCTGCCTCTGCCGGAACTGTTGATGCAGCATCGCCTCATAAGCCACGACTCAAGAATCTCAACCTGGGCGGCATCGGCATGACCTTCTCTAACCTGAAGAAGAGGGATGAGAACCTGCGCCGCCAGCACAGTCCTTACGATGATGCCAATGAGGAAAAAGCGACCATCACGGGCGACCAGAACGAGTTCACCCAGGAGCAGGTGGAAGCAACATGGTTCAGTATGTGCATGAGAATGCAGAACAAGTTGGATTTCATAGGCTTAGCCAACCGAATGAAGAGTATTGTACCGAAGATAACCAACTATCCGCAGATAGAGGTTATCATCAACAACCAGCTCTTGCTGGATGAGGTTTTGAACATCAAGAACCGTATTCTCAAGACTTTCGTCCTAGGTCTGCACAACAGCGAGCTGACCATCAACTACCGCCTTGCCGAACAGGAAGAGATGGGTAAGATCCTGACCAAGAATGAAGTTCTGGAACTTCTTATGGAAAAGAACCCGGCGATGAAAAAGCTCACAAAGGACCTGGATCTAGTCATGACATAGAAGATACTCCACACGATACGAAATTCTCCACTCCATGTAGGACAACCTATACGGAGTGGAGAAACTAGTACTATCTTCCCCAAATGCTGCCATTATACCCGGGCGTATGATGCCCAAGAGGTTATTCAGTATTCAGTATTCAGTTTTTTTCGCGATAGTTACCTTTTATATGGTTACAAATTGTAAGTAATTATTTTATATTATATATATATA
>ERZ1034949.31-NODE-31-length-85754-cov-85.845681_pt1 | contig 85754 bp, 91 predicted proteins | sample MGYA00520590_ERZ1034949 | MGnify/ENA primary metagenome ERZ1034949 (study PRJEB33766, sample SAMN09781752) | gut metagenome | biome: gut microbiome | host: Homo sapiens | place: Madagascar | study: EMG produced TPA metagenomics assembly of the PRJNA485056 data set...
AGTACTTTCTCCCGTCGGAGATTTCCTCACTACTAATCTTAGTATGTTTTGTTTGCCTGCCCCCTTGGAAGAGAGCCTTGCGTTGCCAAATTTTGAAACTGGCCTAAAAGGCTATTAGAAGTTTGTTAACCATTTTGCAAAAAGAATTAGGAAAACAGGCAACAGCCTAGTTTTTTTGTTATAATAAAGTTGATTGATTTTTAGAAAGAATGATTTAAATGAACATACAACAATTGCGTTATGTCGTGGCGATTGCCAATAGTGGTACATTTCGTGAGGCGGCTTCTAAACTTTTTGTAAGCCAACCCAGTTTATCCGTAGCAATTAGAGATTTGGAAGGCGAACTTGGCTTTCAAATCTTTACCCGAACAACAACTGGAGCGGTTTTGACAAGTCATGGGATGACTTTTTATGAGAAAGCTCTTGAGGTTGTGAAAAGTTTTGATTCCTTTGAAAAACAGTTTTCACAAGCAATAGCGGATTCAGATGAATTTTCAATTGCCAGTCAGCACTACGATTTTTTGCCACCGCTAATTACTGCTTTTTCACAAGCTCATCCAGAACATAAAGATTTTCGTATTTTTGAATCAACGACGATTCAAATTTTAGATGAAATTGCTCAAGGCAATAGTGAGATAGGGATTATCTATTTAAATAATCAAAATCGTAAAGGGCTTTTACAGCGTATGGAAAAGCTTGGTTTGGAATTTGTTGAGCTAATTCCATTTCAAACCCATATTTATCTTGCTAAAGAGCATCCTTTAGCGAAAAAAGATAGCTTGGTTATGGGTGATTTGTTGGGATTTCCGACTGTGCGATTTACCCAAGAAAAAGATGAGTACCTTTACTATTCTGAAAATTTTGTGGATACAACGGATAGTTCTCGTATCTTCAATGTTACTGACCGTGCTACTTTGAATGGTATTTTGGAAAGAACAGATGCCTATGCAACAGGCTCTGGTTTCTTAGATAGTCGTAGCGTAAACGGAATTACTGTCATTCCACTTGAAGATGATTTGGATAATAAAATGGTTTACATCAAACGCCGTGATAAGAATTTATCAGCTTGTGCGCTTAAATTTATCGCTGTTATGAAGGATTATTTTGCTAAATTTAGCCCAAGGGTGACTAAATGAAGATATTAAGAAAAGTTTATTTTCCGCTTGCTGCTGTGGTTTTGATTGTTTTAGACCAGTTAAGTAAGTTATGGATTGTTAATCACATCACTTTGGACACCATTCAAGAGTGTTTGCCAGGTATTTTTAGCTTAACTTACTTGCGTAATTATGGTGCTGCTTTTTCGATTTTACAAAATCAACAATGGCTATTTGCGGTTATTACGTTTGCGGTCGTTGGTGCTGCTTGCTATTATTTTGTTAAAAATATCAATGGTCAGTTTTGGTTTTTACTTGGTTTAATCCTCATTATCTCAGGCGGTTTAGGAAATTTTATTGACCGTGTGCGCCTTGGTTATGTTGTTGATATGATTCATTTAGATTTTATGAATTTTGCGGTGTTTAACATGGCGGATTCTTATTTAATAGTTGGGGTTGTGATACTATTCATTTCCCTTTGGAAAGAGGAGGAGAATGGAGTTAATCATTAAGGAAGCTGGTGTGCGTTTGGACAAGGCGCTAGCAGATTTGACAGAATTGTCACGTAGCCAAGCTAACGATGAAATCAAAAAAGAAACAGTTTTGGTCAATGGCAAAGCTGTTAAAGCGAAATATGCTGTCAAAGTTGGTGATGTTGTCACTTACGAAGTGCCAAAAGAAGAAGTGCTAGAATATACAGCAGAAAATATTCCACTTGATATTATTTACGAAGATGATGACGTTGCTGTGGTCAATAAACCACAAGGAATGGTGGTTCATCCGTCAGTTGGTCATACGTCTGGAACATTAGTGAATGCCTTGATGTACCACATTAAAGATTTATCTTCGATTAACGGTGTGATTCGACCAGGAATTGTGCATCGTATTGATAAAGACACTTCAGGTTTGTTGATGATTGCTAAAAATGATAAAGCTCACAACGCACTTGCAGCAGAATTGAAAGATAAAAAATCACTTCGTAAATACGTTGCAATTGTTCATGGTAATATTCCAAATGACCGTGGTGTCATTGAAGCGCCAATTGGACGTTCAGAAAAAGACCGTAAAAAACAAGCTGTGACAGCAAAAGGCAAATCCGCTGTAACTCACTTTAAGATTTTGGAACGTTTTGGAAATTATACGTTGGTTGAGTTGACTTTGGAAACAGGGCGTACACACCAAATACGTGTGCATATGGCGTACATTGGTCATCCTGTTGCTGGTGATCCGCTTTATGGATCACGTAAGACATTAAAAGGCGATGGTCAGTTTTTACATGCACATACACTTGGTTTTACTCATCCAACAACGGGAGAAACATTGACTTTCACGGCAGAAGCACCAGCTATTTTTAAAGAAACATTGGAAAGTCTAAGAAATGGCAAAGCTTAATGAAAAAGCAGAGTTTGGATAACCAGATTCTGCTTTTTTGCTATAAAGTTGGTAAAAGATAATCGTAAATCTCTTGTCAAATAATCATAGTTTTGGTATCATGTAGAGAGTAAATATTATCCTTTAATACTGTCCCGTGAGGCAGGCAAGGAGAGAACGGTAAAAGAAGTGTGCAACTGGCATAGTTGTACCTATATTTTGTGGAATCTCCTTGGTAACGAGGAGATTTTTTGTATATTAGAGAGGTTTGTTTTATGAAAACAAAAGAAATTGTTGATGACGTAACAATGAAACGTGCGATTACACGTATCACCTATGAGATTATCGAGCGTAATAAAAATCTTGATAATATTATTCTCGCAGGAATTAAGACACGCGGTGTTTTTATCGCTCGCCGCATTCAAGATCGCTTGAAACAATTGGAAGGAATTGATATTCCAATTGGCGAACTCGATACCAAACCTTTCCGTGATGATATGAAAGTCGAAGAAGATACAACTGATATGCCAGTTGATATTACTGGAAAAGATGTGATTTTGGTTGATGATGTTCTTTATACAGGACGTACAATCCGTGCAGCAATTGATAACTTGGTAAGTCTTGGACGTCCAGCGCGTGTCAGTCTTGCTGTACTTGTTGACCGTGGTCACCGTGAACTCCCAATTCGTGCTGATTATGTTGGTAAAAACATTCCAACAAGTGCTGTGGAAGAAATTATTGTTGAAGTGATTGAAGTAGATGGAAAAGATTGCGTCAGCATTGTTGATCCAAGCTAAGCAGTTATAGAATTGAGGAGGAAGATAAAAAGTGGAAAACGTAAAATATGATGTGCACGATATGCCGAAACTAGGGATGTTGTTTGGACTATCATTCCAACATTTATTTGCCATGTTTGGCTCAACGGTTTTGGTTCCAATTCTAGTTGGTATTGATCCAGCAATCGCCCTTTTCTCAAGTGGTTTGGGAACATTGGCACATTTGACAGTAACCAAATATAAAATCCCAGCTTACATGGGGTCAAGTTTTGCTTACATTGCAACCATGCAAATGCTAATGAAAACCGATGGTATTGCGGCAGTAGCACAAGGGGCAATCGCAGGTGGTCTAGTTTACTTAATCGTTGCCTTGATTGTCAAATTTGCTGGAAATGCTTGGATTGATAAAGTTCTTCCGCCAATCGTGGTTGCTCCAATCATTATTGTTATCGGACTTAGTCTTGCAACAACAGCTGTTGATGATGTCATGTTGAAAAATGGCGAATATAATTTCACATACCTGTTGATTGGTATGGTAACGCTCCTTGCTGTTATTCTATTTAATATGTATGGCAAGAAAATTATTGGTGTTATCCCAATCCTTCTTGGTTTGATTGTTGGTTATATTTTCGCTTTGATTGTTGGCGCAGTAACAGGTCAAACAATTGTTGACTTATCAGATGTTGCTAAATCAGCTTGGTTCCAAGTTCCAAGTTTTGATATTCTTTTCGTGGATTATCACTTCAAACTTTATCCAAGTGCTATTTTGACAATGGCACCAATTGCTTTTGTTACTATGACTGAACATTTTGGTCACGTTATGGTGCTTAATAGTTTGACAGGACGTGACTTCTTTAAAGACCCAGGGCTTGACCGTACTCTTACAGGTGACGGTATTGCACAAATTGTCGCTGGTTTCTTTGGTGCTCCACCAGTAACATCTTACGGTGAAAACATTGGTGTTATGGCACTTAATAAGATTTACTCAGTTTATGTTATTGCTGGGGCAGCTGTGATTGCAGTAGTGATGAGCTTTATCGGAAAAATTTCAGCATTGCTTTCTTCAATCCCTACGCCAGTTATCGGTGGAATTTCAATCGCTCTCTTTGGTGTTATCGCCTCAAGTGGTCTTAAAATCTTAGTTGAAAATAAAATTGATTTTGATAATAAGAAAAATCTTTTGATTACAAGTGTTATCTTGGTATCTGGTATTGGTGGCTTAACATTGCAAGTTGCTGGTTTACAAATTACAGGTGTCGCATTTTCAACACTTTTAGGTATCATTTTGTATCAAATTCTTCCAGAAAAGGATTAAGAAAATGGCAGTTACAGATGGCATTGTTTCACTAAAACATTTAGTGACTATGGAAACATTATCAAACGAAGAAGTGCTTAGTTTGATTAGACGTGGTATGGCGTTTAAAACAAATAAAGCAGACTTTAGTTTAGATAGGCAGTATTTTGCAGCAAATCTTTTCTTTGAACCGTCAACGCGTACGCATAAGTCTTTTGAAGTTGCTGAAAGGAAACTTGGATTGGATGTCATTGAATTTGACGCTAAAACAAGTTCAGTGAACAAAGGTGAGACTTTGTATGATACTATTTTGACGATGAGTTCTTTGGGAATTGACATTTGTGTGATTCGCCATTCAATGGAAGATTACTACAAAGAATTAATTGATAGTCGAACAATTCAAACAGCAATTGTGAATGGTGGTGACGGTTCAGGTCAACATCCAAGCCAATGTTTGTTGGATTTAATGACGATTTATGAAGAGTTTGGTGGCTTTGAAAATCTAAAAGTAGCTATCGTTGGTGATATTACACACTCACGTGTGGCAAAATCAAACATGCAAATTCTAAAACGTCTCGGAGCAGAATTATATTTTGCTGGTCCAGAACAATGGTATTCAAGTGAATATGATGTTTATGGAAAATACGTTGCAATCGATAATATTGTTGATAAGGTGGATGTCATGATGATGCTTCGTGTTCAACATGAACGCCATGATAGCGAGCGTGGTTTTTCAAAAGAAACCTATCATAAGGCATATGGTTTAACCGTTGAACGTTATGAAAAAATGAAAACTTCTGCGATTATCATGCACCCTGCACCAGTCAATCGTGATGTGGAAATTGCAGATCAATTGGTAGAAGCACCTAAATCACGAATTGCAACACAAATGCAAAATGGTGTTTTTGTACGAATGGCAATTCTAGAAGCTGTGCTGAACGGCAAAGCTTAATGAATAACTTACTTTAGTTTGAAGTGTCTGCTAATAAACGTTAAAGTGCTCCCGTGAGAGCAAACGAGAGGAATAAAAATGGCAAAAAGACTTTTAATTTTAGAAGATGGAACAATTTTTGAAGGAAAAGCTTTTGGAGCTGACCTTGATGTAACAGGTGAGATTGTTTTTAACACTGGTATGACAGGTTATCAAGAATCCATTACAGACCAATCTTATAACGGTCAAATCTTGACTTTTACTTACCCATTGGTTGGTAATTACGGTATTAATCGAGATGACTATGAATCAATCACACCAACTTGTAAAGGCGTCGTCGTTTCTGAAAATGCACGTCATGCGAACAACTGGCGTAATCAAATGACTTTAGACGAGTTTTTGAAAGCTAAAAATATTCCAGGGATTTCAGGAATTGATACACGTGCTTTGACAAAAATTATCCGTAAACACGGAACAATGAAAGCAACACTTGCTAGTGACGGTGATTCTATTGAACATTTGCAAGTGCAATTACAAGCAACAGTTTTACCAACAAATAACATCGAACAAGTTTCAACAAAAACGGCTTACCCAGCACCAGGTGTTGGTAAAAATATCGTCTTGGTTGATTTTGGATTGAAACATTCTATCCTACGTGAATTTTCAAAACGTGATTGCAATGTAACCGTTGTTCCTTACAATATTACGGCTGAAGAAATTCTTCACTTGAATCCTGACGGCGTCATGTTATCAAATGGTCCAGGTAACCCAGAAGATGTTCCAGAAGCTCTTGACATGATTCGTGGTGTTCAAGGCAAAATTCCAATCTTCGGTATCTGTATGGGACATCAATTGTTCAGCTTGGCTAATGGTGCGACAACTTACAAAATGAAATTTGGTCACCGTGGATTTAACCACGCTGTTCGTGAAATTGCAACGGGACGTATTGATTTTACAAGTCAGAACCATGGTTATGCCGTTGACCGTGACACTCTTCCTGATTGTCTGATGGTGACGCATGAAGAAATCAACGATAAATCTGTTGAAGGTGTTCGTCACCGTGATTTCCCAGCCTTTTCAGTGCAATTCCACCCAGATGCTGCGCCAGGTCCACATGATGCAAGTTATCTTTTTGATGACTTCCTTGAATTGATTGACGCTTTTCAAGCTGAAAAAGCTCGTAACTAATATTTAAATCTAATCCGTGAGTTAGATAATATAGAAAGGAGAAGATACATCGTTCAGATTGGCTAATGAGTTGATTTGAACAGGTCATACAAGCTAGGCCAAAAGATAATCTTTAGAGATAGATGTTATCGTGGTTTTTATTACTTGTCTGGCTTTGTATCATAGATTATGCCAAAACGTACAGATATTAACAAAATTATGGTGATTGGTTCTGGTCCGATTATTATTGGTCAGGCAGCTGAATTTGACTATGCAGGAACACAAGCTTGTCTTGCCCTTAAAGAAGAAGGGTACAGCGTTGTTCTTGTTAACTCAAACCCAGCGACTATCATGACAGATAAAGAAATCGCAGATCAGGTTTATATCGAACCGTTGACACTCGAGTTTGTCACACGTATTATCCGCAAAGAACGTCCAGATGCGCTTCTTCCAACATTGGGAGGACAAACTGGTCTTAATATAGCAATGGAGTTGTCAAAAGCTGGAATCCTTGATGAACTTGCTATTGAGTTACTAGGTACAAAGCTATCAGCGATTGATCAGGCTGAGGACCGTGACCTTTTCAAACAATTAATGGAAGATCTCAATCAACCAATTCCAGAATCTGAAATCGTCAATACCGTTGATGAAGCAGTTGCCTTTGCAGAATCAATTGGTTATCCAGTTATCGTACGTCCTGCCTTTACCCTCGGGGGTACAGGTGGCGGTATGTGTGATAACGAAGAAGAACTTCGTGAAATCGCTGAAAATGGTTTGAAATTATCACCAGTAACGCAATGTTTGATTGAACGTTCTATTGCAGGATTCAAAGAAATCGAATACGAAGTTATGCGTGATGCTACCGACAACGCCCTTGTGGTTTGTAATATGGAAAACTTCGACCCAGTTGGTATCCATACTGGGGATTCAATCGTATTTGCACCAACACAAACTCTTTCAGACATTGAAAACCAAATGTTGCGTGATGCAAGTTTGAGCATTATTCGTGCCCTTAAAATCGAAGGAGGATGTAACGTTCAGCTTGCTCTTGACCCAAATAGCTTCAAATATTATGTTATCGAAGTTAACCCACGTGTGTCACGTTCATCAGCCCTTGCCTCAAAAGCAACTGGTTACCCAATCGCGAAATTGGCTGCCAAAATTGCCGTTGGTTTGACCCTAGATGAAATGATTAACCCAGTTACTGGAACAACATATGCCATGTTTGAACCAGCTCTTGACTATGTGGTTGCCAAAATTCCACGTTTCCCATTTGATAAATTTGAAAATGGCGAACGTCGTCTAGGAACACAAATGAAAGCGACTGGTGAAGTTATGGCTATCGGTCGTAATATTGAAGAATCACTTTTGAAAGCTTGTCGTTCACTCGAAATCGGTGTTTACCACAATGAAATGGCTGACTTGGCAGAAGTTTCAGACGACGAATTGGTTAACAAGATTGTTCGTGCGCAAGATGACCGTCTGTTCTACCTTTCTGAGGCCATCCGCCGTGGATACACTATCGAAGAACTATCTAAACTAACAAAAATCGACCTTTTCTTCCTTGATAAATTGCTCCACATCTTTGAACTGGAACAAGAGTTAGTAAGTCATATCGGAGATATCGCTGTTCTGAAAGAAGCTAAACGCAATGGTTTTGCTGACCGTAAAATTGCAGAGCTTTGGAACATGACTGCCGATGACGTGCGTACTATTCGTACTGAAAATAAAATCATTCCAGTTTATAAAATGGTTGACACGTGTGCAGCTGAGTTTGAATCAGCAACACCATATTTCTATTCAACATATGAATGGGAAAATGAATCACTCAAATCTGATAAGGAATCCATTATCGTACTTGGCTCTGGTCCAATTCGTATTGGGCAAGGGGTTGAATTTGACTATGCAACTGTTCACTCAGTTAAAGCCATTCAAGCAGCTGGATATGAAGCCATTATCATGAACTCAAATCCAGAAACGGTATCAACAGATTTCTCAATCTCTGATAAACTTTACTTCGAGCCATTAACATTCGAAGATGTTATGAATGTTATCGAACTCGAACAACCAAAAGGTGTTATCGTGCAATTCGGTGGTCAAACAGCTATCAATTTGGCAGAACCATTGTCAAAAGCTGGTGTTGCTATCCTTGGTACACAAGTTGCTGATCTTGATCGTGCTGAAGACCGTGACCTCTTTGAGCAAGCTTTGAAAGAATTGGACATTCCGCAACCACCAGGACAAACTGCAACAAATGAAGAAGAGGCGATTGAAGCTGCGCGTAAGATTGGCTTCCCAGTTCTTGTTCGTCCATCATACGTACTTGGCGGACGTGCTATGGAAATCGTAGAAAATGAAGAAGATCTTCGTTCTTATATGCGTACAGCTGTTAAAGCTAGTCCAGACCACCCAGTCCTTGTTGACTCATATATCGTTGGTCGTGAATATGAAGTAGATGCGATTTCTGACGGTAAAGATGTGCTTATTCCAGGAATCATGGAACACATCGAACGTGCAGGGGTTCACTCAGGTGACTCAATGGCAGTTTACCCACCTCAAACATTATCTAAGAAAATCCAAGATACAATTGCTGATTACACAAAACGTTTGGCGATTGGATTGAACTGTTTTGGTATGATGAACATTCAATTTGTTATCAAAGATGAAACAGTTTACGTTATCGAGGTTAACCCTCGTGCCAGTCGTACGGTGCCATTCTTGTCTAAAGTGACTAACATTCCTATGGCACAAGTTGCAACGAAATTGATTCTTGGACAAACTCTTGCTGACCTTGGATATGAAGATGGACTTTACCCAGAATCTGATTATGTGCATGTGAAAGCACCAGTCTTCTCATTCACAAAATTAGCTAAGGTTGACAGTCTCCTCGGTCCTGAAATGAAATCAACTGGTGAAGTTATGGGTTCTGATTTGACTCTTGAAAAAGCACTTTACAAAGCTTTTGAAGCTTCATATCTTCACTTGCCATCATTTGGTAATGTTGTTTTCACAGTTTCTGATGATGCAAAAGAAGAAGCACTTGGTTTGGCGAGACGTTTTGCTGATATCGGATACAGCATTTTTGCTACACAAGGCACAGCCAAATATTTTGCTGAGAATGGTTTGATGTCAACGATTGTCAATAAACTTGGCGAAGATGATGAGAACGATATTCTAGCCCTTGTTCGCACTGGAAAAGTTCAAGCTATCGTCAATACTGTTGGTACAAAACGTACGCTTGACGAAGATGGTGCAACAATTCGTAGCTCTGCTATTGAACACGGTATTCCTCTCTTTACCGCACTCGATACAGCAGATGCTATGATTCGTGTCCTTGAAAGTCGTGGATTCACAACACAAGCTATCTAATATATTCAATTATAGAAATAAGAAGCTGAGCCAACGCTCAGTTTCTTTGGTTTAGCCATAAATTTTCACTATCAAAGAGTCTCAAAATTTCTACTTACAAAACTGTAAGGTTATTGAGAGCTGTTTTTCTTATAATAAATATGAAAGATGGTTTTTACATCTTATTTTTGACAGTAAAATGCCAAAAGTGTATAATCGTCTTATCAACACAACTATACAAAAGAAAAAGAGGAAGATTATGCCTAGAAGAAGTAAAGTGAAAATGTCTAAAAAGACTAAAGGGATTATTGGAGCTGCGGCAGCTTGTTTTGTCGTTGCGGGTGCAGCTCTGCTTTGGTGGCAACAAACTAAAACATCAGGGGCAACCGATGAAACAACCTACGATACCACAGCTGTAACAGAGGGTACCATTTCATCATCAACTTTGTTGACTGGTACAGTTAAAGCTTTCCAAGAACAATACGTTTATTATGACAGCAGTAAAGGAACTGAAGCTAGACCAACGGTGTCAGTAGGTGACCAAATTACTACTGGTCAACAATTGGTTCAATACGACACTACAACAGCCCAAGCAGCTTATGACACAGCTGTTCGTAATTTAAATAAGGTTGGACGTCAGATTAATTACCTTAAAACTTATGGTAATCTACCAACAACATCGACAACGACCGATGAAGAAACAGGCGAAGAAACAACTGTTACAACACCACCAACAGCTCAAGCGAATGCACAATACAATCAACAATTGCAAGATTTAAATGATTCTTATGCAGCTGCACAAGCTGAGGTTAATAAAGCACAACATGCTCTAAACGAAACCGTTATTGTGAGTGATGTGTCTGGTACAGTTGTTGAAGTCAATAATGACATTGACCCATCATCTAAAAATAGCCAAACGCTTGTCCATGTTGCGACAGAAGGTCAATTACAAATCAAAGGAACATTGACTGAGTATGATTTGGCTAATATCAAAACAGGACAAAATGTCAAAATCAAATCTAAAGTTTATCCAGACCAAGAATGGACTGGGACCATTTCATACGTTTCTAACTACCCAAATCAATCTGATGATTCAACTGGAACAGGCGGTTCAAGTTCATCTTCAGGGTTAGCTTCTTATGATTATAAAGTTGATTTGACTGGTGATATTTCTAATCTTCAACAAGGATTTACAGTATCAGTAGAAGTCGTTAATGAAAATAAAAACAAACTTGTGCCAGTTGATGCAGTTGTCAATGAAGGTGATAAAAATTATGTTTGGGTTTACGATAAGGACAGTCAAAAAGCAAGTAAAGTTGAGGTAACACTTGGAAGTGCTGATGCCAAACAACAAGAAATCTTGAGTGGCTTAGAAGTTGGTCAAATTGTTATTTCTAACCCAGATAGCAGTTTGAAAGATGGTGAAAAAGTTTTCAATGTTACTTCTGATGATACAGCCACTACAGAAAAATCAGAGGTGAGCGAGTAGTGACAGAAGAAAGAAAAGTTTTAATTCAACTCAAAGATATTGTCAAGTCCTACCGTAATGGTGATCAGGAGTTGCAAGTTCTTAAAGGGATTGATTTGACAGTTTATGAAGGAGAGTTCCTAGCGATAATGGGGCCTTCTGGTTCAGGGAAGTCAACCCTTATGAATATTATTGCTTTACTTGATAGACCAACTTCTGGCGATTACAGTTTAAATGGAACACAAGTTGAAGATTTGAAAGAAAAAGAATTGGCTAAAGTGAGAAATGAAGAAATCGGCTTTGTTTTTCAACAGTTCTTCCTACTTTCAAAATTAAATGCTTTGCAAAATGTTGAGCTTCCACTTATTTATGCTGGGGTCGGTGTTTCAAAACGCCACCAACTTGCTAAACAATTTTTAGACAAAGTTGAACTAGGTGAACGTATGAAGCACCTGCCTTCTGAATTATCTGGTGGACAAAAACAACGTGTTGCCATTGCGCGTGCTTTGGTCAATAATCCATCAATTATTTTGGCGGATGAGCCAACAGGCGCCCTTGATACGAAAACCAGTGAGCAGATTATGCAGCTATTGACAGAACTTAATCGTGAAGGTAAAACCATTGTCATGGTTACGCACGAGCCGGAAATTGCAGATTTCGCAACACGTAAAATTGTCATTCGTGATGGTGAAATCACAAGAGACACGACAGATAGTGTTAGGATTGACTAAGGAGGAAGATTATGGAAAACTGGAAATTCGCCCTTAGTTCAATCATGGGGCACAAGATGCGCTCATTCTTAACAATGTTAGGGATTATTATCGGAGTTGCTTCGGTTGTTGTTATCATGGCGTTGGGGCAAGGAATGACTAATCAAGTTACTAATATGTTTGCTTCAGATAGTCAAAATGTTCAGCTCTATTACACAACAAAAAAGACTGATAATAATTATATTTTTGACGATGCAGATTCTATAGAAGCTGATAAGGGGCCAGCCATTAAAGAAGAATGGCTACAAAAAATTACCAGTGAGTTGAAAGATGTTGAAAATTATTATTTAACCAATAGTACAACGTCAACAGTTGAGGGCAATCAGAAAAAGTCAAAAAATGTTAACATAACAGGAGTTAACAGAACCTACTTTACGGTTAAAAAGTACAAAGTTCTTGCTGGACGAAGTTTTGAAACAGGCGATTACACTCGATTTTCTCGTATTGTCATGTTGGATACCAAGCTTGCAGTTAAATTATTTGGTAGCAATGAAAATGCACTAAATCAACATGTATCAATTGGTTCAAAAAATTATTTGGTTGTTGGTGTTTATAAAGATCCCAATGCTGGATCTCAGCAATATGGCATGCAATCTGGCGGTAATGCTATTATGACCAATACTCAATTAGCTGCTGAGTTTAACGTGGATGAAGTTCAAGCGGCATTTGTTCATGTTGAAGACGTCAAACAAACTACAAAAGTCGGAAAAGAAGCGGCTCGTCTCTTGACGCAATTGTCAGGGGTGAGGACTGGTCGCTTTACAATTTTTGATATGTCACAAGTTAGTTCTCAAGTCAGCTCTGCTTATAGCATGATGACAGCTGTTATCGGTGCTATTGCGGGTATTTCTCTTCTGGTTGGTGGTATTGGGGTTATGAATATCATGTTGGTATCTGTTACCGAGCGTACACGAGAAATTGGTTTACGAAAAGCTCTCGGAGCAACCCGTCAAAAGATTTTGACACAATTTTTGATTGAATCAATGGTACTGACAATTTTAGGTGGTTTAATTGGACTTTGTCTAGCTTCTGGTTTAACAAGCCTTATTGGAAATAGTATTCCAAATGTAAAACCATCAATCTCATTAAACATTGCTTTAGGAAGTCTTATCTTCTCAGCGATAATTGGTGTTGTTTTTGGACTTTTGCCGGCTAACAAAGCAAGTAAACTCGACCCAATCGAAGCATTACGTTATGAATAATAATAGCATTAATATAAAAATTGCTTAGACATTTAAAGAGCTGTCACCAGCTCTTTTTTGAGAACGATGAAAGGTGATGTTATGTATGACGCTTTAAAAAGAGTAATCAAGTTTTTAGGAATTTTTTCTATTATTCTAACCCTTTTGTGTTTGGTTTATCTTTTTAAACATTTAGATATTTTGAATAACCCTCATGCTTTAGCGGATGTTTTGCAAGGACATCTCTTTTTGGGAAGCATTATTTTTCTTCTGTTGCAAATTATTCAGGTGGTTATTCCGATTATTCCAGGTGGGGTGACAACGGTAGTTGTTTTTATGGCTTTTGGTCCAATACTGGGCTTTATTCTCAATTATGTTGGCATTGTTATTGGGAGTATTATTCTTTTTCTATTAACACGTCGCTATGGGAAGCCATTTATTTTGCTATTTATGGAGGAGAAATTATTTGCTCGTTATGAGCGAAAATTAACGTCATCAACTTACGAAAAAGTTTTTGCCTTAAATATGGCGTCCCCCATTTCGCCTGCAGATATTTTGGTTATGGTAACAGGGCTGTCAAAGATGACGTTTAGGCGTTTTCTCTATATCATTCTGCTTTGTAAGCCTATTTCTATCGTGGCTTATAGCTATTTCTGGATTTACGGTGGGCATTTCATTAAATCTTTTTTGTAATTTTGCTATAATAAAAGCATGACTATTGCGATTACGACAAGTTTGCGGGAAAATGTTGCTTTGCGTCAGCGAGCGCAAGCTATTGGCGAAAAACTTCATTTACCTGTTATTGAACGACGAAAACAATCAGTGACAAAGCTTTTACAGTCTAGAGAAGTGCTTCTTTTGGTTTATGAAAATGAGCTGCGCTTGGTCAATCAAGACGGTAGTGAGTTTGCTTTTCATCCTGATACTGCTATGTTGCGTATTAAGAGTGAGCATGACGCTTTAGTTGATTTGCTGGGAAAAGAATCTTTGCAAATTCTTGATACTGCAATGGGCTTAGCTAGTGATAGTATTGTTATGGCATACGCTGGTCACGATGTAACAGCAGTAGAGAGTAATCCTTTGATTCATTTTATTGTTTCAGAAGGATTAAAAAGTTATCAATCTGGCTATGATGCTTTAAATCAAGCTATGTGCTCAATTCAGACAGTGTGTTCTGAAAACTTAGCCTATCTTAAAAAGATGCCAGATAATTCTTTTGATGTAATTTATTGTGATCCAATGTTTTCGGAAAGAATCACAGAATCTAAAAATTTAGATGGACTACGTCAATACGCTAATGAGAAAGCTTTTTCGAATGAATTTCTAAAAGAGGCTATGCGCGTGGGAAGAAAGAAAATTATTATTAAAGCACACTTTAGAGATGAAGTCTTTGAAAAATATGGCTTTAAGCAATTTGTACGACCGAATCAGAAGTTCCATTATGGTTTAATTGAGATTTAATTGGTAATATATTACTATCTGAATAATTTTATATTACTATATTGAGGAGAAAAATGGTTTCAGTAACACAACGTATAAAACAAGTGAAACAACCTTGGGGAGGATATATCCGACCCAAGACAGCATTTCATGTCCAACAATTTGATGATGAGACAGCGTTAAATGATGAAGAGAACATACATCCTATTCTTGTTGGATTGCTGGTTGATTATCTTACTCGTTTTATGAATGAATCTTCTCCAGAAGAAGCTTTTAAGATATCTATTCAAGGAGCTATTAATATTGGTGAGTATGGCTTAGCAAGGGCCTTTCTAAAGAGAATTAAAGGTCTAGATGATGAAACAATACGTTGTGCTCACAAACTTGTAGAGCATGATGTTTATTATCGTGTGGGAATGTCTTCGTTTTATAGTTCGGTTTATAGAACGATGCAGAAAAGAGATAGTCCTATTCTTACAGATGAAACGATTGAAAATATACGTACAATGGTAAAACGGTCTTTAACGTTTATTGAGAATTATGGACCAATTACCAAAGATGGTTTTACTTTGGATGGTGCTTATACTGATATTATTACTATCGGTGATGGTGACTATTTAACTGCTGATACTCTTTGGGATTTTAAAGTATCAAAGAAAGAGCCAAATAAAGACCAGACACTTCAAATATTGATTTATTATATAATGGGAAAGCATTCTAATTATCTGGAGTTTAACAATATTCAGAATCTCGGAATTTTCAATCCGAGACTTAATAAAGCATATTCACTATCTGTAAGCGATATTTCTGATGAAATAATTACTGAAGTTTCAGAAAAAGTTATTGGTTATAAGTAATATGAATTGTAAACTAAGTAATCTACAATGCTTATATTGTTTAACAATTTGAAAAAAATTTAAAAGGTGTCAAGAAAAAAACTTGACACCTTATCTTTTTATGATATAATAAGTTAAGTGAGTTAGTAGCAGAGCTATTAACCAAAACAAAAAAATATAGAAAAGAGACTTTATACTAATGGCAGTAAAAATCCGTTTAACTCGTATGGGTTCTAAGAAAAAACCTTTCTACCGTATCAACGTAGCTGATTCACGTGCTCCACGTGATGGTCGTTTCATCGAAACAGTTGGTACTTACAACCCACTTGTTGAAGAAAACCAAGTATCACTTAAAGAAGAACGTGTTCTTGAATGGTTGTCTAAAGGTGCTCAACCTTCAGATACAGTTCGTAACATCCTTTCACGTGAAGGCGTTATGAAAAAATTCCACGAATCAAAATTCTCAAAATAATAGAGTACACTAAGAAGAAAGCCTATGGACACCATTGAAAATCTTATTATCGCTATTGTGAAACCTTTGATTTCACAACCAGATAATCTTACCATTAAAATTGAAGATACACCTGAGTTTTTAGAATATCATCTTGATTTGGATGCACAGGACATCGGTCGTGTTATCGGTAAAAAAGGTCGTACCATTACAGCGATAAGGTCGATTGTCTATTCGGTACCAACTCAAGGTAAAAAAGTAAGACTCGTTATTGATGAAAAGGGAGAAGAGTAGTGATTTGCTACTCTTTTTCTTTTTGGTGAAGAAGTGTCATATTCATCGGAACTTTTTATTAGAAAATCCGAGATTGCAAATCATCATTATACGTTTTGAATGCTGACTAATGCGATTTAAACGTTAGCTTTACTACTTTCAAAACGTTGGTAATCAAAATTTTTTCAAAAAAATTAAAGTAAGTGGTAAGAGTTTTTAGAATTAGTAGTTATAGTAAAAAATGGGAGAACAGAGCGTCAAATCTACGATAGAATATTTTTTGTTGTTTTGGGGTATAGCCAAGCGGTAAGGCAAGGGACTTTGACTCCCTCATGCGTTGGTTCGAATCCAGCTACCCCAGTAAACCTCATTGGTTTTATACATTGATTTTGGTCCGTTGGTCAAGGGGTTAAGACACCGCCTTTTCACGGCGGTAACATGGGTTCGAATCCCGTACGGACTATCTTGACCAGTTGCAGAGCGCAGCTGGTTTTTTCATTGCTATCATGATACAATGGTAAAGACTAAGTTAAGTGGAGTAAACATGAATTATTTTAATGTTGGAAAAATTGTTAACACACAAGGTCTCCAAGGTGAGATGCGCGTGTTGTCAGTGACGGATTTTACAGAAGAACGCTTTAAAAAGGGTTCAAAATTAGCGATTTTTGATGATAAAGACCGTTTTATTATTGAAGTTGAGATTGCTAGTCACCGTAAACAAAAGAATTTTGATATTGTTAAATTTAAAGGTATGTATCATATTAATGAGATCGAAAAATACAAAGGTTGTACTTTAAAAGTTGCTGAGGAAAATTTATCTGACCTTGATGATGGTGAATTTTATTATCATGAAATCATTGGACTTGATGTTTATGAAAATGATGTTTTGATTGGTCAAGTTAAGGAGATTTTGCAACCTGGTGCTAATGATGTCTGGGTGGTGAAACGTAAAGGGAAACGTGATTTGTTGCTTCCATACATTCCACCAGTTGTGCTTAACGTGGATGTTGCTGGCAATCGTATTGATGTTGACGTTTTGGAAGGACTTGACGATGAAGATTGATATTCTAACGCTCTTTCCAGAAATGTTTTCACCGCTTGAGCATTCGATTGTTGGTAAAGCTACTGAAAAAGGTCTGTTGGAAATCAACTATCATAATTTCCGTGAGAATGCAGAGAAAGCTCGTCATGTTGATGATGAACCATATGGTGGCGGTCAAGGAATGCTTTTGCGAGCACAGCCGATTTTTGATACCATTGATAAGATTGACGCTAAAAAGCCACGTGTGATTCTCTTGGATCCAGCAGGGCGTAAATTCGATCAAAGTTACGCTGAAGAATTAGCACAAGAAGATGAACTAATTTTCATTTGTGGGCATTATGAGGGCTGTGATGAACGCATTAAAACCTTGGTTACCGATGAGATTTCTTTGGGCGATTTTGTTTTGACTGGTGGAGAATTGGCTGCGATAACGATTGTTGATGCAACGGTTCGTTTGATTCCTAATGTCCTAGGAAAAGAAGCTAGTCATCAAGATGATTCTTTTTCATCAGGGCTTTTGGAATTTCCACAATATACTCGCCCACATGATTTTCGTGGCATGAAAGTTCCAGATGTGTTAATGAGTGGGCATCATGAGAATATCCGAAAATGGCGTATTGAGCAAAGTTTGCGTAAGACGTTAGAACGTCGTCCAGATTTATTGGAAAACTATGTTTTTAGTAAGGAAGAAGAAGCTATTTTTCGAAAGATTCTCGCAGAGAAAGACGCGAAAGCTAAAAATATGTGATATAATAGGAGGCATGCGGACTGTATGTCTCTTTATTTTTGAGGAGGTTTCATGCGGACAGAAGAGGTGATTGTTCTTTCTTACCAAGAAAGTTGGAAAGATGATTTTGAAAAAATTCCGCAAGAGTTGCGTGCTGTTCTTGGTGAGTTAGCTATTAGAATTGTGCATGTTGGAAGCACAGCCGTTGAAGGCTTAGTAGCAAAACCAATCATTGATATTGATGTTGTGATTGGTCAAGAGACGGATTTATCTATGGTTGTTGAAAAATTAGCAAGTATTGGGTATGTTCATGAGGGAAATCTAGGGATTGAAGGCAGGGAAGCTTTTGCTTATTCTGGTAAAGATCATTTGCAATGTCATCGTCTTTATGTTTGTCCTGAAAATTCACTTGAGTTGAAACGGCACCTTGCTTTTCGTGATTATTTGCGCAGTCATTCTGATGCAGTTGCGATTTATGGAGCAACGAAAATGAAAGCAGCACAGCTATTTCCCAAAAATATCGAAAGTTACGTGGCTTATAAAACATCAGTCATCGAAGAAATTTATAAGGAGTTGGAAAAATAAATGTCAGAAAATCGTGAAACGTATGATATTACCGTTATTGGTGGTGGTCCTGTAGGGCTTTTTGCTGCTTTTTATGCAGGTATGCGTGGTGTTTCAGTGAAAATTATTGAAAGTTTGTCAGAACTTGGTGGGCAACCAGCTATCCTTTATCCTGAAAAAGCCATTTATGATGTGGCGGGTTTCCCTGAAATAACAGCAGCAGAATTAACTGAAAATCTTATCAAACAATTAGAACGCTTTGAAGACCAAACAACGATTTGCCTTAAAGAAGAAGTTAAAACTTTTGAGAAAGAGGGCGATGTTTTCACTATTGAGACCAATAAAGGTCAACATTTTTCACGTGCGATTGTTATTGCCTGTGGTAATGGTGCATTTGCTCCCCGTACGCTTGGTTTAGAAGGGGAAGAAGAATACGCTGACAACAACCTTTTCTACAATGTTCATAAATTAGAGCAATTTGCTGGCAAAGACGTTGTTATCTGTGGTGGTGGTGATTCTGCCGTTGACTGGGCAAATCATTTGGATGGCTTGGCTAAAAGCGTGACAATCGTTCACCGTCGTGATGCTTTCCGTGCTCACGGACATAGCGTTGAAGTGCTTAAACAATCAAATGTGAAAATCATGACACCGTACGTACCAGTTGCTTTGGACGGTGATGGTCAATTCGCTAACAGTTTAACGATTCAAAAGATTAAATCAGATGAAACTGTTGAATTGCCATTAGATGCTTTGATTGTTAGCTTTGGTTTTTCAACATCAAATAAAAACATTAAAAATTGGAACGTTGATTACAAACGTTCAAGCATTACGGTTTCGCCATTGTTTGAGACAAGTCAAGAAGGTGTTTACGCGATTGGTGATGCCACTGACTATGAAGGTAAAGTTGCTTTGATTGCCTCTGGTTTTGGTGAAGCTCCAACTGCGATTAATCAAGCGATTAAATACATTTACCCTGACCGTGATAACCGTGTGGTGCACTCAACATCATTGATTAAAGACAAGGAAAAATAAAACGAAACTCTCTTCGAAAGTGATTGTGGTGCCCCAAAAAGTTAGACAAATAATTATTGGAAGGATTTAGTTCTGTATTGCACAGAGGACTAAGTCCTTTTGTTTTAGTTGAAATTGGGTTACAGTCACTATTTTTCTGATTTTGCAGGAATTCTAACTAATTAGTGAAAAATGATAGAATTTGATAGAAAATGCTTGACAATGATAGGAAAAATAGTATAATTTTATATGTAAACGATTTCAGTGGAGGTGATGAACATTCTTAAGTCTAAACGAAAACAATTAATCATGGAAAAATTGTCTCATGATAAATTTGTTAATCTTGAGGACTTAGTTAGCATGCTAGATACCTCGGAGTCCACTGTTCGTCGCGATTTGGACGAATTGGAGAGTGAGCGTAAGCTCCACCGAGTCCATGGTGGCGCAGAACTCCCTCACTCACTTCAAGAGGAATTTACCAATCAACAAAAATCTATCAAAAACATTCAAGAAAAAATGTTAGTCGCTCAGAAAGCAGCTGATTTGATTGCTGACAATGAAGTTATTTTCATTGATGCAGGAACGACAAATGAGTTGCTACTAAATTATCTCTCCCAAGATAATTTAACGGTAGTTACCAATTCCATTCACCATGCTGCCAAATTGGTTGATAAAAACATTCAAACGATTATTATTGGTGGGCATGTCAAAAAAGCAACTGACGCTAGTATTGGAATGGTTGCGTATGAGCAAATTAAACAATTAAATTTTGACAAAGCATTTTTAGGCATTAACGGTGTCGATGAGCAATTCTTAACAACACCTGATGTTGAAGAAGCGGTCATCAAGAAAACGGTTATTGAAAATGCCAGAAAAACATTTATTGTTACAGATTCATCAAAGATTGGTCACATTTCTTTTGCCAAGGTCGATAAGGTTGAAAATGTTACTATCATTACTAATCAATCTAGCGGAGCACTGATGAAAAAAATAAAAGAAAAAACGAGGGTAATTGAAGTATGATTTACACAGTCACTCTTAATCCATCTATCGACTTTATTGTTCGCTTGGATAGTTTAGCACTTGGAAGTGTTAACCGTATGACTAGCGATGATAAATTCGCTGGTGGTAAAGGGATTAATGTTAGCCGTATCTTGAAACGTCTTGATATTGAAAATACAGCCACAGGATTTATCGGTGGATTTACAGGGCGTTTTGTGAAAGATGGCTTGGTAGATGAAGGCATTGCAACAAAATTTGTTGAAGTTTCTGAGGACACACGTATTAATGTCAAAGTTAAAGCGGGTGAAGAAACAGAAATCAACGGTGCAGGTCCACACATCTCAACAGAAAAACTTGAAGAATTAGAAGCTATTCTTGCTAGTCTTTCAAGTGAAGATACTGTTGTTTTTGCAGGTTCAGCTCCAAGTAGCCTCGGAAACCAAGTTTATAACACATTGATTCCGATTGCTAAAAAAGCAGGTGCAGAAGTTGTTTGTGATTTTGAAGGACAAACACTTTTAGATGCCTTAAACTATCAACCACTTTTGGTGAAACCAAATAATCATGAATTAGCTGATATTTTTGGTGTTGAATTAAACGGTCTTGCTGATATTGAAAAATACGCCCGTGAAATTCTCGCTAAAGGTGCTAAAAACGTTATTATTTCAATGGCTGGAGATGGTGCATTGTTGGTAACACCAGAAGCAGCATACTTTGCAAAACCAATTAAAGGCACTGTCAAAAATTCTGTGGGTGCGGGCGATTCTATGGTTGCAGGATTTACAGGTGAATATGTCAAATCTGGCGACCCAATCGAAGCTCTTAAATGGGGTGTCGCATGTGGAACAGCAACTACATTCTCAGATGACTTGGCAACTGCTGAATTCATAAAAGAAACTTATCAAAAAGTAGAGGTAGAAAAACTATGAAAATTCAAGACTTGCTCAGAAAAGATGTCATGATTCTTGATTTGAAAGCAACTTCAAAAGAAGCAGCGATCGATGAAATGATCACAAGCCTTGTTGAACACGGTGTGGTAACTGATTTTGATGCTTTTAAACAAGGTATCATGAACCGTGAAGCACAAACATCTACTGGTTTAGGTGATGGTATTGCCATGCCTCACAGTAAAAATGCAGCTGTTAAAGAAGCGACTGTTTTGTTTGCTAAATCTGCTGCAGGTGTTGATTATGAAGCATTGGACGGTCAACCAACTTACCTATTCTTCATGATTGCAGCACCAGATGGCGCAAACGACACTCACTTGGCTGCTCTTGCTGAATTATCAAAATATCTTTTGAAAGATGGCTTTGCTGGTCAATTACGTCAAGTGATGTCAGCTGATGAAGTAATTGCAACATTTAACGCTGCAGAAGAAGATAACAAAGCAAAAGAAGAATCGAAAGCTGCTCCAGTTTCAGATGATAAACCACTTATCGTAGCTGTTACAGCTTGTACAACTGGTATTGCACATACTTATATGGCAGAAGAAGCCCTCATCAAACAAGGTGACGAAATGGGTGTCACAGTCCGTGTTGAAACAAATGGTGCTTCAGGTGTCGGTAATCGTTTGACTGCTGATGAAATTGCGCGTGCAAAAGGTGTCATTATTGCAGCTGATAAAGCCGTTGAAATGGCACGTTTTGATGGAAAGCCATTAGTATCACGTCCAGTTGCTGACGGTATTAAAAAATCTGAAGAATTAATCAATATCATCCTTGACGGAAAAGCAGAAACTTATACAGCTTCAGCTGATAAAGCTTCATCTTCAAGTGATGCTAGTGAAAAATTAAACCTTGGTGCTGCATTCTACAAACACTTGATGAGCGGTGTTTCTCAGATGTTGCCATTCGTTATTGGTGGTGGTATTTTAATTGCCATTTCATTCTTGATTGACCAATTTATGGGTGTGCCAAATGACCAATTGAGTCACCTTGGTAATTACCATGAAATTGCAGCTGTCTTTAACCAACTTGGTAACGCTGCCTTTGGTTTCATGATTCCAGTATTTGCAGCTTACATTGCTTATTCAATTGCTGAAAAACCTGGTTTGGTAGCTGGTTTCACAGCTGGTGCTATGGCAACTTCAGGTATTGCCTTCGGTCGCATTTCATTCTATAGTTTGGATAGCGCAGTAAACCTTGCTGACAATCAAATTGCCTCAGGTTTCCTTGGAGCTCTTGTTGGTGGTTTCTTAGCTGGTGGTGTTATTCTTGTTCTTAAGAAAGCTCTTGCCTTCTTACCAAAATCACTTGAAGGTATCAAATCAATCCTCCTTTACCCACTTCTTGGTGTGTTGGTAACAGGATTTTTGATGCTCTTCATCAACATTCCTATGGCAGCTATTAACAGTGCACTTTATGATTTCCTTGATAGTTTGTCTGGTAGCTCTGCTATTATCCTTGGACTTATCCTTGGTGGTATGATGGCAATCGATATGGGTGGACCTTTCAATAAAGCTGCTTATGTCTTTGGTACAAGTAGTCTTACTGCGGCAGCTCTTTCAAATGGTGGTTCAGTTGTTATGGCGGCTGTTATGGCCGGTGGTATGGTTCCTCCTCTTGCTGTCTTTGTTGCAACACGTTTGTTCAAAGATAAATTTACAGCTGAAGAACGTGACGCTGGTTTGACAAATATTGTTATGGGACTATCGTTCATCACAGAAGGTGCAATTCCATTTGGTGCTGCTGACCCTGCTCGTGCTATTCCAAGCTTTATGGTTGGTTCAGCTGTAACAGGTGCTTTAGTAGGTGCATTTGGCATTAAATTGATGGCTCCTCATGGTGGTATCTTCGTCTTTGCATTGACAAGTAACTGGATTCTTTACCTTGTTGCTATTGTTATCGGTGCTATTATTTCAGGATTACTATTTGGTGCCCTTAGAAAAGCTAAATAATAAATTTTATTAATCTAACATTGAACTCCTTTGGGAGTTCTTTTTATTATAGTTAAAAACTATAATAAATTCTAAATGTATAGCTAAAAACTATACCAGGCCATGAAAAGTAGAATGGTGAAAGGTATTAAAAAATCTTGTTATCCTTTACAATCTTAATTATAAAAAAATCAGTAGGTATGGTTTAAAACTAATGCTGGTATAGGAGGTAACTATGGTAAAGGTTTCGAATTTGGGTTATCCGCGTTTAGGTGAAAATCGCAAGTGGCAGAAGTTGCAGAAAAATACGGTGTTACTCGTGCCCAAGTTGCTCTTGCTTGGCTATGGCAAAAAGGGATTGACTCACTGATTATTGGAGTGACAAAAGAAAAATACTTAGATGATTTCATGGGTGCTTTTGACGTGACTTTGACAGATGACGATATGGCTTATTTGGACGAAAAATATTTACCACATAAAATCGTTGGTGCGTTGTAGGGTGACTTTTAATCTTTGCTTTCGGTTCAAAGCGAAAGGAGAAAGTGATGCCCAGATTGAAATAGATAATTTGCTGAAAAATCCTGTCAAGGGGCGTATTTTATCAAGCGAAACGTCAATTAATAGCTGGTTGGCAGATAACGGTCTGATTAGTAAGTTTATTATTATTAAAAAAGTATTTGACTTGGAGTGCACTCTAAGGTGTATAATAACATTACTTGCAAAAATTAGTGAGTTTTTAGCTGATTTTTGAAGATATTAATCAATTTGAGAACAGAATATTATGAAACTTTTCAATTAATTCTTAGATGAAAGAAGGAGAATTTATGGTACTTGAAACAATTTCATCACCACAAGATTTAAAACAATTATCACGTGAAGATTTGCACTGTGTTGTTGATGAAGCAAGACAAGCGCTTCTTGAAAAAACAAGCCAACATGGTGGACACAACGGGCCAAACTTTGGTATGGTTGAAATGACAGTTGCTATGCACTATGTCTTTAATTCACCAGTAGATAAATTCATTTTTGATGTGTCACACCAATCATACGTTCATAAAATGTTGACTGGGCGTGCGCAAGCTTTTCTTGACCCAGCGCATTATGATGACGTATCAGGTTACACAAATCCTAAAGAAAGCGAACACGACCTCTTCACAGTAGGTCACACGTCAACATCATTGTCACTTGCTTCTGGTGTGGCTAAAGCGCGTGATTTGAAAGATGAAGCTTATAATGTTGTAGCAGTCATTGGTGATGGTTCCCTTTCAGGTGGTATGGCGTATGAAGGGCTAAACCAAATCGCAACAGAAGGGACAAATACGATTGTCATTATTAACGATAACGACCAATCAATCGCTGTTAACCCAACTGGCGGTATTTACACAGCGCTTCGTGACTTACGTGAAAGCAACGGTCAAGCTGATAATAATCTTTTTAAAGCTCTCGGTTTTGATTATCATTACCTTGATGCAGGAAATGACATCGACCAATTAATTGCTTTATTTGAAGAAGCCAAAGACGCTAGTCACCCAGTTTTGCTACATATTCATACGCAAAAAGGGCATGGTGTGTCATTCATGAAAGAAAATCGTGAAGCTTTCCATGCGGGGGGACCATACAATCCTGAGACAGGAGAATATCTTGGTGGCGCTGGCGCTGCTGAAACATATAATAGCATTACAACAGATTTTGTCTTAAATAAAATCAAAAATGACTCAACAGTAGTTGCCGTAAATGCTGGAACACCAATGTTTATGTTGAGCCAAGACCAACGCAAACAAGCAGGTAAACAATTTGTTGACGTGGGTATTGCTGAAGAAGAAGCGGCTACAATGTCAGCTGGGCTTGCTAAAAACGGTGCAAAACCAGTCTGGTATGTTGCTTCTACATTTATGCAACGTACTTATGACCAATGGTCACATGACATTGCTTTGAACAATTTGCCAGTAACAGCTCTTGTTTACATGGCATCTGTTAGCGCTATGAACGACGAAAGTCACCTTGGTTTCTTTGACATTCCATTCCTTGCTCACATCCCAAATGTGGTTTACTTGGCACCAACAAGTAAAGAAGAACATCTTGCCATGCTTGATTGGGCAATTGAGCAAAAAGAACACCCAGTAGCTATCCGCCTCCCAGTTGGTCCACTTCGTGAAACTGGCGTTGCTGATACGGCAGATTATTCAATTCTTAATAAGAACCAAGTGACTCAAAAAGGTAGTCAAGTAGCACTCTTTGGTCTTGGTAATTTCTACGGATTGGCAGAGGAAGCTGCTAAAGAATTGGCTGACAAACATGGTATTACAGCGACAATTGTTAATCCAAAATTCATCACAGGATTGGACGAAGAATTGCTTGATAGTTTAGAAGCTGAACACCAAGTCGTGGTTACTTTGGAAGACGGTATTTTAGAAGGTGGCTACGGTCAAATGATTGCAAGCTACCTTGGTGATACGGAACTTAAAGTCCAAAATTACGGTGTTGAAAAAGCCTTCCATGACCGCTACAATGCGCAAGAATTGTTAGCAGAAAATGGCATTACTGTCGAAAATATCGTTAACAATGTTTTAAAAAATTTGGCAGAATAAAAACTTTTCAGTGTAAGTAACAGTCAACATGATAAAAGGCAAAATTTGCCTTCAAAGAAGCTGAGACAAAGTGCACAGCTTCTTTGTTTATGCAGTTATAAATCTGTAAGACGCAGTGGTTTGGACTTTAACAATTCAGAAATAGATGATTGAAGGTCGCTGTCAAGGCATATTAAAACAGCGCTTGTCACCTTTGGTTAATTTAGATTTTCCATGCTCAATTGATTAGGTACTTTTTAATGTTTGCTTTGTAAGCTAGATTTCCAACTTCAAACAATTCTCAAGCATTTGAGCAATCAATTACTGGGTTCTAATACGCTGATAATCGGCACTCTTTTGGGTGCTGATTTTTATTTTTGACAACAGTTATCGGTCTCTTTTTTATTAAAAATTTGTTATACTGGAAGGTGAATTTGCGAAAGGATTGACAGATTTGGCAAAAACAAGAAAACGAAAGATTAGAAAGAAAGCGAGAAGTCATCGTCGGCAGAAAAAAGTTCCTAAATGGGCTTTATATAGCATGAGTTTGTTGGCAGTTTTAGCTTATGTCGCCTTAGTGATTTTCACTTATCAAGCACAAGATGCAGCTAGTACGGCAACTGCTGACACCACAAGTTCTACTATAATATCTGACCAAATAACGATAAATTTTATTGAAAGTATTGGCGAATCCGCACGGCAAATTGCTGCGCAAAATGACCTTTATGCTTCGGTGATGATTGCGCAAGCGATTCTAGAATCAAACAGCGGTCAATCAGCTCTCAGTCAAGCACCTAATTATAACTTTTTTGGCATAAAAGGGGACTACAATGGGCAATCAGTCACGATGAAAACGTGGGAAGATGACGGAAGTGGTAATGCTTATACCATTGCTGTCCAATTTCGCTCGTATGGTAGCCAAGCAGAGTCATTGGAAGATTATGCCCAATTTCTCCAAAAAGATATTTATGCTGGTGTGCATAAATCAAACACAACTTCCTACAAGGATGCGACTGCAGCTCTTACAGCTACCTATGCCACAGACACTTCATATGGTGCAAAACTTAATCGACTGATTGAACAATACGGACTTACTGTTTATGATAGTTGGTGAGTGAATAAGGGATATATTGAAGCCAATGTGTAATTAAAATAAAAAAGGAGTACTTATGAAACAATTAAAAGAGCGTTTTGATGCCTTGAGTGATGCTATTGTTGCTATAGTTATGACTATTTTGGTGTTGGAAATCGCTGTTCCTGCTACGACAAAGGAGTTGCCACATCTTCTAGAAGAAATAGCTCTTTTTTTGGTGAGCTTTGTTATTATTATTAATTTTTGGTATCATCGTTTTCAAGCTATGCGTGCAACAGAGACGACAACTTTTAGAACATTTGTTATGGATGTTATTGCGCATGCAATTTTATCGCTTTACCCTTTAGCAACAAAGATGCTCGTAGAATTTAATATCAAATGGATTGCTATTATTTTCTTTGGTGGTATTAATTTAGCAACTGCATTTTTGATTAATCGTATGACCTATGAGTTGGCTACGCAGACTATAAAGAATTTAGTAGATAAAGATGATGAACGTACACATATGCTTAATGATTGGCTTAAACGTCGGACATTAGTTAGTCTAATTTCAGACATTGTGATGATGTTGATTGCACTTTGCTTTAACACCGTTGGCGTTTATATTTATATTTTAACGCCTTTTCTAGAATTTATTGGAAATTTTAAACGTGGGCGTGTAATGGAAGCAGCCTTCCATGAAGGACAAACTTTTAGAGAAATTGTTGAACATCGTGTCGCGGTAGAAAACTTACAAGAAAGACACAAAAACATTAAACAACGTCAGCAAATTCATTGTCAAGAAGTAGCTAAACGCCATGCTGAACATCAGAAAAGATATTCTAAAAATCATAAATCTAAAAAACATTAAATTAAGTGCAAAAGAGAAAAAAACATTAAAAAAGAATGTTCAGTATTATTTCAAACTTCAAAGAAAAATGTGCAAAATATAGGCTATTTATGCTATAATGAATGGTGATATACAAAAGAGGAGACAAGTATGGAATTAGTACGCGAAAAAGAATTTGTAAACCAGTACCATTATGATGCAAGAAATCTCGAATGGGAAAAGAAAAATGGTACACCAAAGACTAATTTTGAAGTAACTTTTCAATTAGTAAAAAAAGATACAGAAAACAACCAAACAACGATTGTATCAGTATTACAATTTATGGTCGTTAAAAAAGAATTCGTTATCAGTGGCGTCGTGTCACAAATGGTTCACATTAAAAATCGTATTGTTAACGAACCAAGTGAATTCACCAAGGAAGAAGTTGAAAATTTAGCCGCACCGCTATTAGACATTGTGCAACGCTTAACGTATGAAGTAACCGAAATTGCCCTAGATCGTCCAGGGATTAAATTGGAGTTTAGAAACTAATGAAATTAGCAGTTATTACAGATACAACCGCAGTTTTGTCAGATGACATCAAACAAAAAGAGAACCTTTACATTTTGGATATTCCAATCATGATTGGTGGGATTAGCTACGTTGAAGGTAAGAACTTGAGCTTGGATGATTTTTACAAGAAAATGGCACTGTCGCCTGTTCTTCCGAAAACAAGCCAACCAAGTTTGGCAAAATTAGACGAGATTTTGTCACAGTTGTCTTCAGAAGGTTACACACATGTCATCGGTTTATTCTTATCTTCAGGAATTTCAGGATTTTGGCAAAATATTCAATTTCTAGTTGACGATTATCCAGAATTGACCATTGCTTTCCCAGATAGCAAAATTACTTCCGCACCGCTTGGCAGCATGGTAAGAAATACGTTGAATTGTGCAGAAGCTGGTATGGATTTCGACGATATTTTAGCCAAATTGCAACAACAAATTGAGGGAACAAGCGCCTTTATCATGGTTGATGATTTGAATCACTTGGTAAAAGGTGGTCGTTTGTCAAATTGCTCAGCACTTATCGGAAATTTGCTTAGCATCAAGCCAATTCTTTATTTTAATGCCGAAGGTGTTATCGAAGTTTTCGAAAAAGTGAGAACTGAGAAAAAAGCTATCAAGCGTTTAGTTGACGTTTTGTCTGAAGTGACTGTTAATGGTGATTACGAAGTTTTCATCATTCATTCGCGAGCAGAAGAAAAAGCGCAACAGTTTTATCAGACTTTAGTTGACAGAGGTCAGGCTGAAAATCTTAAAATTGTTACATTTGATGGTGTTATTGCTACTCATTTAGGGGAAGGCGCAGTTGCATTTGGTTTCACACCAATTGTTTAAGCGTTAGAGAGGAAAAGACATGAGTATTAAAGTTATCATTGCAGGTTTTAAAGGACGAATGGGCTCAGCAGCAGTTAATATGGTTAAGGGAGATGACGAATTAACCTTAGCCGCATTGCTTGACCCATTTGCGACAGAATCAGACGTGGATGGTGTCCCAGTATTCACAGACAAATCACAATTAGTTGGGTTTGATGCAGATGTTTGGGTTGATTTTACCATGCCAGCAGTTGCTTATGAAAATACCCGCTTTGCTTTGGAAAATGGCTTCGCTCCCGTTGTTGGAACGACAGGATTTTCAGAAGATGAAATCGCTGAATTAATCGCTCTTTCTGAAGAAAAGAAAACAGGTGGTTTGATTGCTCCAAACTTTGCAATTGGTGCTATTTTACTCATGGAATTTGCCGCTAAGGCTGCCAAATATTTTCCAGACCTTGAAATCATTGAACTACATCATGACAATAAGAAAGATGCTCCTTCAGGTACAGCTGTAAAAACAGCGGAATTGATTCGTGAAGTTCGTCAACCTAAAAAACAAGGGGCTGCAGATGAAGTTGAAACGTTAAAAGGAGCGCGTGGAGCTGATTTTGATGGTATGCGTATCCATAGTGTTCGTTTACCTGGCTTGGTTGCGCACCAAGAAGTCATCTTCGGTGCCCAAGGTGAGGGATTAACACTTCGTCATGATTCTTATAATCGTATTTCGTTTATGAGTGGTGTTAATATTGGAATTAAAGCAGTTGTCAAACGAGATAAACTCGTTTATGGTTTGGAAAAATTACTATGAAATTAAACAATCTGCCTTCTGAATTTCAGGAGGCTTTACCAATCTTGAAAAAAATTTGCGAAGCTGGCTACGAAGCTTATTTTGTCGGTGGTAGCGTTCGTGATGTTTTACTAAATCGTCCAATCCACGACGTTGATATTGCAACAAGTTCTTATCCAGAAGAGACTAAGAGTATTTTTCATCGTACGGTTGACATTGGGATTGAGCATGGTACGGTTCTTGTTTTAGAAGAAGGTGGCGAGTATGAAATCACCACTTTCCGTACAGAAGATGTTTACGTGGATTACCGCAGACCTAGCAGCGTGTCATTTGTGCGTTCTCTAGAGGAAGATTTGAAACGTCGCGATTTTACGGTCAATGCTTTTGCACTTGATGAGGCAGGTTTAATTATTGATAAGTTCAATGGTTTGGCAGATTTGGAAGCTAAGTTATTACGTGCGGTGGGAAATCCTGCGGAGCGTTTTAACGAAGATGCGCTGCGCATTATGCGCGGTTTCCGTTTTGCGGCTAGTCTTGATTTTGATATTGAACCTGATACGTTTGCTGCTATGGCAGCACATGCGCCCTTACTTGAAAAAATTTCGGTAGAGCGCTCTTTTATTGAATTTGATAAATTATTGATGGCACCTTTTTGGCGTAAAGGGATTAAAGGCATGATTACTAGTCAAGCTCAAAAATATTTACCATATCTTGAGAATGCTCATGACAATTTGCAGCAATTACTTGACGATTTGGCCTGTGATTATCACTTTAAAACGTCTGAACAAGCTTGGGCAGCTTTGCTATTAGCTTTAGATGTCAAAGACGTTCGTGTCTTTTTGAAAGCATGGAAAACATCAAGTCAATTCCAAAAAGATGTCGAAAAGATTGTGGCGATTTACCGTTTCCGTCTAGAAAATGAGCTTGATAAGATGGAAATGTACCGTTATGGCAGTTGTTTGATTGAACAAGCAGAAGATTTGCGTGCTGGTTTTGGTTTGCCAGTTGATTTTGAGCGTATTGAGCGTTTAGATAAAGAATTAACCATTCATGATAAACACGAAATTGTTATCAATGGCGGAATTTTAATCAAAGAATTACAATACAAACCTGGTCCAGAATTAGGGCAGGTATTAAAAGGAATTGAGGAAAAAATTGTTCTTGGTGAGCTTGCCAATGACAAAGAAGCTATTTTTGACTTTATTAGAAAGGAAAACAAATGAGTGATTTTATCGTAGAACACTTAACAAAATCGGTCGGTGATAAGACTGTTTTTCGTGATATTTCCTTTATTATTCATGATTTTGACCGCATTGGGGTTATTGGTGTCAATGGAACGGGGAAAACAACGCTCCTTGATGTCATTTCTGGTCGTCTTGGCTTTGATGGCGACGTGTCGCCGTTTTCAGCTAAGAATGGTTATAAAATTGCTTATTTGACCCAAGAGCCTGAATTTGATGACGATAAAACTATTTTGGATACAGTTTTGTCGTCTGATTTGCGTGAGATGACTTTGATTAAGACCTATGAGACCTTGATGGCTGATTACAATGAAGCTAATCAAGCTAAACTTGAAAAAGTCATGGCAGAAATGGATTCGCTTGACGCTTGGGCGATTGAAAGTGAAGTCAAAATTGTTCTTACAAAGCTAGGTTTGGACGATTTGTCACAAAAAGTTGGTGCTTTGTCTGGTGGGCTTCGTCGTCGTGTTCAGTTGGCGCAAGTTTTGTTAAATGATGCAGACTTGTTATTATTGGACGAGCCAACCAACCACTTGGATATTGATACCATTGCTTGGTTGACGAATTTCCTAAAAAATTCTAAGAAAACAGTGCTTTTCATCACCCACGACCGTTATTTCTTGGATAATGTGGCAACGCGTATTTTTGAATTGGCTAATAGTCAATTGACTGAATATCAAGGAAATTATCAAGATTATGTGCGTTTGCGTGCGGAGCAAGATGAGCGTGACGCTGCAACGCTTCACAAGAAAAAACAACTTTACAAGCAAGAATTAGCTTGGATGCGTACGCAACCACAAGCGCGTGCGACAAAACAGCAAGCTCGTATCAATCGTTTCAATGATTTGAAAGCTGATTTGTCAGGAGTGACACAATCAACAGAACTTGAGATTACTTTTGAAACAAGCCGAATCGGTAAAAAAGTTATCAATTTTGAAAATGTTTCCTTTGTTTATCCTGATAAACAGATTTTGACTGACTTTAACCTTTTGGTGCAAAATAAAGACCGAATCGGAATTGTTGGTGATAACGGTGTCGGAAAATCAACGCTTCTTAATTTGATAAACGGTGGTTTGCAGCCGACAGCTGGGAATCTTGAAATTGGTGAAACGGTTCGCATTGGCTGTTTCTCACAATTGACAAAAGACATGGATGAAAACAAACGTGTCATCAATTATTTGCAAGAAGTAGCTGATGAGGTCAAAACAAGCGTTGGAACAACAAGTGTCACAGATTTGTTAGAACAATTCTTATTCCCACGTTCAACACATGGCACATTGATTTCAAAATTATCTGGTGGTGAGAAAAAACGCCTTTACCTGTTGAAAATTTTGATTGAAAAACCAAATGTGCTTCTTCTTGACGAACCAACCAATGACCTTGATATTGCAACATTGACAGTTCTTGAAAGTTTCTTGCAAACATTCTCAGGACCAGTTATCACGGTTAGCCACGACCGTTATTTCCTTGATAAAGTGACTAATAAAATCTTAGCATTTGAAAATGGGCGTGTTCGTGAATTCTTCGGAAATTATACGGATTATCTTGATGAAAAAGCGTTTGAAGAAAATGCCGTAGTGGAACAAGCTAAAAAAGCGCCGTCACAAAAGACTGAGAAGGAAAAAACGAAGAAAAAACGCATGTCTTACTTTGAAAAACAAGAATGGGAAGTCATCGAAGATGAGATTGCCAAACTTGAAGAGGACATCGAAACTATTGAAGCGCAAATGCAGGAAAGTGCCAGTGATTATGGCAAATTAGCAGATCTTCAACGTTCATTAGACGAAGCTAATGAAACCCTACTTGAAAAATATGAAAGATACGATTATTTGAGTGACTTAGCTGAATAAGCATGGTCACTCTTTCTTGCAGAAAGAAGGTATTTCGTTACTTAAAAATAGAGAACAGATTAGAAAGGAAACTTACTATGAAACTAGTTTGGACTTATTTGAAAAAATATCCCAAATGGCTCATTTTGGATGTATTAGGAGCTTTTACATTTGTTGTGGTTAACCTTGGTTTGCCAACAGCACTAGCTCGTATGATTGACCAAGGGATAACAGTTGGAAATAGAGATAAGGTTTATTTCTGGGCAATTGTCATGCTTATCGTGATTATTGTTGGAGCGATTGGTCGTGTTACTTTAGCTTATGCGGCAGGAAAAATCACGACTAATATGATTAAAGACATGCGTAATGACATGTACGATAAATTGCAGGGATACTCACACCATGAATACGAACAAATCGGTGTGTCATCACTTGTCACTCGGATGACAAGCGATGCTTTTATACTTATGCAATTTGCTGAACAATCTCTCCGTATGGGGGTTGTGACACCACTCATGATTGTTTTTAGTGTTGTCATGATTTTGGTAACAAGTCCGTCCTTAGCCTGGATTGTTGTGGTGGCTATTCCCTTTTTGGTACTTGTGGTTTATTACGTTGCGACACGCACACGGCCTTTGTCTGAAAAACAACAAGCCACCCTTGATAAAATTAACCAATATGTTCGTGAAAATTTGACTGGTTTGCGTGTCATTCGCGCCTTTGCTAGAGAAGATTTTCAAGAAGAACGCTTTGATAGTAAAAACGAAGAGTATAAAGGCATTTCAAGTCGTCTGTTCAAACTAACTGGTTTAACAGAGCCATCATTTGTCTTTATCATCATCTCAATGATTGTTGCCATTGTCTGGTTTGCCTTAAATCCGCTCTCAAGAGGTGATTTGCAGATTGGTAATCTGGTTGCTTTTATTGAATATAGCTTCCATGCGCTCTTTTCATTCTTACTTTTTGCCAATCTCTTTACCATGTATCCTCGTGTTGTTGTCTCAAGCGAGCGTATTTCAGAAGTTATGGCAATGCCAATTTCAATTACACCTAATGAAAATGGTGTGACTGAGACTGAAACAAAAGGTTATCTGGAATTTGACAAGGTGACTTTTGCTTACCCTGGTGAGACAGAAAGTCCAGTCTTAAAAGATATTTCCTTTAAAGCCAAACCTGGTGAAACCATTGCCTTTATCGGCTCAACAGGTTCTGGAAAATCTTCTTTGGTCAATCTGATTCCACGATTTTACGATGTCACACTTGGTAAAATTTTGGTTGACGGTGTTGATGTTAGAGACTATCAATTGAAAGCTCTACGTCAGAAGATTGGCTTTATTCCTCAAAAAGCGCTCTTGTTTACGGGAACCATTGCCGAAAATCTAAAATACGGTAAAACGGATGCAACAGTTGATGAATTACAAGAAGCAGCAGATGTTGCACAAGCAAAAGAATTTATCGAAAGCCGTGATGAGCGTTACCAAACACATTTGGCAGAAGGCGGTAGCAATTTATCAGGAGGACAAAAACAACGGTTGTCCATTGCGCGTGCGGTTGTTAAGAAACCTGATATTTATATTTTTGATGATTCGTTCTCAGCTCTTGATTATAAAACGGATGCGCAATTGCGTGCGCGTTTGAAAGAAGTCACTCAAGAAGCGACCGTTCTCATTGTGGCACAACGTGTGGGAACGATCATGGATGCTGACCAAATTATCGTCCTCGATAAAGGTGAAATTGTGGGACGTGGCACACATGATGAATTGATGCAAACAAACACGATTTATCGTGAAATTGCTAACTCACAATTGAAAAATGCAGACGAGATGAAAGGAGAATAACAATGTCAAAACGCAACGTTTTTCTACGTTTATGGGATTATCTCCAACAATATAAAGGTGCGCTTTTTCTTGCCATTTTCTTGAAAGTTTTCAGCAGTGTCATGAGTGTATTGGAACCTTTTATTTTAGGGCTTGCCATTACAGAATTGACGGCAAACCTTCTTGACATGGCGCGCGGTGTAGCAGGTGCTCATATCAATATTTCTTATATTGCAATGATTTTAGCCCTTTATTTCTTGCGAGGTTTAGGTTATGAGCTAGGAAGCTATTGGTCAAACTATTTCATGACTGACGCTGTGCAAAAAAGTATTCATGATTTGCGCCGAGATTTAAGTGAAAAAATCAATAAAGTTCCAGTTTCTTATTTTGATAGTCAACAATTCGGAAATGTTTTGGGGCGTTTTACGTCAGATGTTGAAACAGTTTCAAACGCTTTACAACAAAGTTTCCTTCAAATTATCAACGCCTTCTTAACCATTTTCTTGGTTATTTGCATGGTGCTTTACCTCAATTGGCGTTTGGCTTTGGTAGTTATTTTAATCATTCCAATCACTTATATCAGTGCTCAGTTTATTTTGAAAAAATCTCAACCCTATTTCAAAAAACAAGCTGACACTCTCGGTGATATGAACGGTTTTGTTCAGGAAAATCTAACTGGCTTTAACGTTATCAAACTTTATGGTCGTGAAGAAATTTCAAGTGAAGAATTTTGTGAAATCACTCAAAATTTGCAAGAAGTTGGTTTCAAGGCAAGCTTTATTTCAGGAATTATGATGCCAGTTCTTAGTGCAATTTCTGATATGGCTTACCTGATTGTGGCAGTTTTGGGAGCTTTGCAAGTTCTTTCTAGAAACTTGACGGTTGGTAATATGCAAGCTTTCGTTCAATACGTTTGGCAAGTCAGTCAACCTGTTCAAACCATTACACAGTTGGCAAGCATTCTTCAAAGTGCCAAGTCATCACTTGACCGTATCTTTGAAGTTCTAGATGAACCAGAAGAAGTTGCTGATGTAACAGAGCATTTGACACATGATTTAACAGGTCAAGTTAGCTTTGAAAATGTTTCCTTCCAATACGTGGCAGACAAACCATTGATTCAAAATTTCAATCTTGATGTCAAACCAGGTGAAATGGTGGCGATTGTTGGTCCAACAGGGGCTGGTAAGACAACGCTGATTAATCTTTTAATGCGATTCTACGACGTTACCTCTGGTTCGATTAAAATTGATGGTCATGATATTCGCAACTTGTCACGCCAAGAATATCGCAAACAATTTGGAATGGTTTTGCAAGATGCGTGGCTCTACGAGGCAAGTATCAAGGAAAATCTCCGTTTCGGGAACTTGGATGCGACAGATGAAGAAGTTGTTGAGGCTGCTAAAGCTGCCAATGTTGACCACTTTATTCGCACGCTACCAGGTGGTTACAATATGGAAATGAACCAAGAATCAAGCAACGTATCGCTTGGTCAAAAACAATTGTTAACCATTGCGCGTGCCTTACTTGCTGACCCTAAAATCCTGATTTTGGACGAAGCAACATCATCTGTTGACACACGTTTGGAATTATTGATTCAAAAGGCTATGGCTAAATTAATGGAAGGACGTACAAGCTTTGTCATTGCTCACCGCCTATCAACCATTCAAGAGGCTGATAAGATTTTGGTGCTTAACAATGGTCAAATCATTGAACAAGGCAATCATGAAAGTTTATTAGCTGCGAAAGGTTTCTATTATGATCTTTACAATAGCCAGTTTGCCAAAAGCAAATAAGCATAATTATTAATAAAAAACAGGATTTTGTTTTAAGCAAGTCCTGTTTTCTTATTCTTGCATTTTTTTAGTCATTGAATATCTGTTGCAAAGATGATATGATAGTAACGTTAATAATAACGATGTTTGGGAAAGGCCATCGCTAAAAAAAACCAGCCTAATGACTGAATTAGCGCCCTTGTGGATTCCCATGAGGGATTTTCTTTTGCCCAAATATCTGAAAAGATATAGAGGAGATAAGATGAAACGTCAATTTGCACTTGTCGTCTTTAGTGGCGGACAAGATTCAACAACTTGCCTATTTTGGGCTTTGAAACACTACGACCACGTGGAAACTGTCACGTTTAATTATGGTCAACGTCACAGTTTGGAACTTGAAGTAGCCAAACACATCGCTGCCGAACAAGGGGTTAAAAACCATTTGCTAGACATGTCTTTATTGGGACAATTAACTGAAAATGCCTTGACTCGTGATATTGCAATCGAAAATCTAGACGATGATTTGCCAAATACTTTTGTTGATGGTCGAAATCATTTGTTTTTATCGTTTGCGGCTGTGCTGGCGAAGCGTCTTGGTATCACAGACATTATTACTGGTGTTTGTGAAACGGATTTTTCAGGTTATCCAGACTGTCGTGATTCCTTTGTCAAATCACTCAATGTTACGCTGAATTTGGCAATGGATTATAATTTTGTTATTCAAACACCGCTGATGTGGCTTGATAAGTCAGAAACATGGGAATTAGCTGACCAACTTGGCAAATTTGATTATGTTCGAGAAAATACGCTAACGTGCTATAACGGCATTAAAGGAAGTGGTTGCGGTGAATGTCCTGCTTGCAAGCTTCGTCAGGTAGGTCTTGAAAAATACCTTGCAAAGAAAGGGTAAGCCTAATGTTTGAAATACCAAAAGAGCTAAAAGTCCCAACGGGTGAATCCTTGGTTTATTGCCCACGTCGTGTCATGGTTTCAAAAGAATTCACCTTTGATGCGGCACACCATTTGTTCAATTACAATGGTAAATGTAAGGCTTTGCATGGGCATACTTATCGTTTGCAAATTGCGGTTTCTGGGCTGCTTGATGACCGTGGCATGGCAGTTGATTTTGGCGACCTCAAACAGATTTACAAAAAACAGTTGGAACCAAGTTTAGACCACCATTACCTCAATGAAAGCCTGCCCTATATGAACACTACAGCAGAAAATATGGTTTACTGGATTTTTAAGCAAGTTGCGTAGTATTTGCCAAAAGAACGTGAGATTCGTGTAGAATATGTCCGCTTGTATGAAACACCGACATCATTTGCGGAATTTAGAAGGGAGTGGGAGATTGATGACTAAACGTCAGTTAACTCTTCCGATTCTTGAAATTTTTGGTCCAACTTTTCAAGGTGAAGGCAGAGCGATTGGTCAAAAGACCATGTTTGTGAGAACGGGTGGCTGTGACTATCATTGCGATTGGTGCGATTCTGCCTTTACTTGGGATGGTTCGGAAAAGCCTAAGCGAATGACTGTTGATGAAGTGATTGAGCAGCTTGACCAATTGGGAACGTACGATTATGTGACTTTATCAGGTGGCAATCCATGTTTATTGGCGAATAATATGGCAGAGCTGGTTGCCAAATTAAAAGCGCGCGGGGTGACCTTAGCTATTGAAACGCAAGGCTCGCGCTGGCAAACGTGGCTAAAGGACATTGACCAAGTAACGCTTAGTCCCAAGCCACCGTCAAGTAAGATGACGGTTAATTTTGAAACGCTTGATTTTATTGTTTCGCAATTGAAAAAAGAGCAAATCACCTTTAAAATTCCAGTTTTTGATGATGCCGATTTGGCGTTTGCTAAAATGATTCAAAAACGTTATCAGCCTGATGTTTTGTATTTATCAGCTGGTAATCCAGAACCGCACGCCAACGGCAATATCGTAGAGCACCAACTCGACCGTTTGCGACTACTATGGGAGATAGTAGCAGCTGACCCAGAATGGCAAAGCGTGCGCGTGTTGCCACAATTACACACGCTTTTATATGACAACCAACGCGGTGTTTAAAAGGAGAATGAGATGACTAGAACAGATGAAATGAAAAATTTGACCCTTTTGGGAAATCAAAAGACGACTTACACTTACGATTACGACCCAAGTATTCTGGAATCATTTGATAATCGTCATATTGACAATGATTACTTTATCAAATTCAATTGTCCAGAGTTTACATCACTTTGTCCGATTACTGGACAACCAGATTTTGCGACGATTTATATTTCTTATGTTCCAGATAAACTTTGTGTGGAATCAAAATCATTGAAACTTTACCTTTTCAGCTACCGTAATCACGGTGATTTTCACGAAAATTGCATTAATACGATTGGTAAAGATTTGATTGACTTGCTTCAGCCACGCTATCTTGAAGTCTGGGGAAAATTCACACCACGTGGTGGCTTATCAATTGACCCATATTTTAATTACGGAAAACCAAATACCAAGTATGAAAAAATGGCAGATTATCGCCTAATGAACCACGACTTGTACCCAGAAACCATTGATAATCGTTAATTGAGAACTAAAAAAAGGACTTCGATTTTTTGAACGAAGTCTTTTTTTAGTCTTAGTTAAATACGGAATGAAAAAGTGATTCCTGAAACACCAACTGCCATTAAAAGTAATCCTGTTAGACGCCCAATAAAAATAGCTGAAAGTGCAGGATTGAGCAGGAGGAAGAGTCCTAAAAGAATGGCAAGGACCGCAGAGCCTAGGAAACGATTAGCATCATAAAATCCTGCTTTACGCATTTGGAAACCACCAATTAAACGAAGGATGCCGCTAATAAGAAGCCAATAAGCAGCAATCGTGATAACAGCACTTGATAAAGACATGGCTGAGCTTGATAGGAGAATAATTCCAAAAATAATCGATAAAATACCTTGCAACAAATACCAAAATGATCGCTCGACACTATTGGTATACATCAAAAGACTGGTAATTCCAGACATGAAAACTAATAAAGCGATTATCCAACCAATCAATGCAGTCGTGGTAAAAGGATGCACAAAAAGCAAAATGCCAATAAGTAGTGCCAGAATACCTGACCATAGTGATAAACGTTTCATAATATACCTCCTAATAATATACCATTATATTACCATATTTTTCGTGAAAAGGAGAGCATAAAGCCCACCAGAATGACGAAATCTAGCCCTCAACTTCACAAACGATGTTATATTTTTGTGACATAAAAACGGAATTTTTTCAAAAAGTACCATAAATACTTGACATAAAATTTCAGAAAATTTATAATATTCCTTGTAGTCTATTGATTACAAGATTTATAATCTGATTTTCGGAGGAAATATATATGACAACAGGTAAAGAGTATGTAGCTGGTGTCTTTGATAAAGTCAAAGCGCAAAATGCTCACGAACCAGAGTTTTTACAAGCAGTAGAAGAAGTATTTGAGTCACTTGTTCCAGTGTTTGATAACTATCCAAAATATATTGAAGAAAATCTTCTCGAACGTTTGGTTGAACCAGAACGTATCGTTTCTTTCCGTGTTCCTTGGGTTGATGACAAAGGTCGAGTTCAAGTCAACCGCGGTTTCCGTGTTCAATTCTCATCTGCTATTGGACCTTACAAAGGTGGTCTTCGTTTCCACCCATCAGTAAACCAATCAATCATCAAATTCCTTGGTTTCGAACAAATCTTTAAAAACTCATTGACTGGTCAACCTATCGGTGGTGGTAAAGGTGGTTCAAACTTTGATCCTAAAGGTAAATCAGACAACGAAATTATGCGTTTCTGCCAAAGCTTTATGACAGAGTTGAGCAAACACATTGGTGCTGACACTGACGTTCCTGCTGGTGATATCGGTGTTGGTGGACGTGAAATCGGCTACCTTTACGGTCAATACAAACGCCTCCGCAACGAATACACAGGTGTTCTTACTGGTAAAGGACTTACTTACGGTGGTTCTCTTGCTCGTACAGAAGCAACTGGTTACGGTGCTGTTTACTTTGCAGAACAAATGCTTAAAGCTCGCGGTGAAGACTTAGCTGGTAAAGTAGCTCTTGTATCTGGTTCAGGTAACGTAGCGATTTACGCTACTGAAAAACTTCAATCACTTGGTGCTAAAGTTGTTGCTGTTTCAGATTCATCTGGTTATGTTTATGACCCAGAAGGTATTGATGTCCCTCTTCTTAAACAATTGAAAGAAGTTGAACGTGCACGTATTGTCAAATACGCTGACGATCGTCCAAGTGCAACATTTACACCTGCTGGTGAAGGCTCAATCTGGTCAATCAAAGCTGACCTTGCATTCCCATGTGCTACACAAAATGAAATTAACGAGGAAGATGCGAAAGCTCTTGTAGCTAACGGTGTTATCGCTGTTACAGAAGGTGCAAATATGCCTTCTACACTTGAAGCTATCGAAGTTTTCCAAAAAGCTGGCGTTTCATTTGGTCCTGCCAAAGCTGCGAATGCTGGTGGTGTAGCGGTATCAGCTCTTGAAATGGCTCAAAATAGCCAACGTACACCTTGGTCATTCGAAGAAGTAGATGCTAAACTTTATGACATCATGAAAGGTATCTACGATAATTCTGCAGCAGCAGCTAAAGAATTTGGTGCTGAAGGTAACCTTGTTGTCGGTGCCAACGTTGCTGGATTCCTTAAAGTTGCAGAAGCAATGTCAGCACAAGGTATCGTTTAAAATCTTGTCTTTCACAAGACTGTTGTATAACTCTTAATGACTTAATCAACAATCTTTTATAATCTTTAATTAAATTCTCTAATATCAAATAACCGAAAATGAGTCCACGAAGTGTGGGCTTTTTTGGTTGGTATCGTTGCAACCCATTTTCTTTGAGAATTAGTTATTCTCGATTTTGTTGGTGCAATAAAATCTTGAAAGCGCATGGTAGCAAGGTTTTATTTATTTTGTTATAATGTTTTTAGCGAAAGCGAGGGCTTGATATGGTTATAGTGAGAAATGCTTTGGCTAGTGATGCCGAGGCTATTTTGGCATTTTGCCAGCAGATTGGTTCAGAAACAGATAACTTGTCTTATGGAGAAGAAGGGGTGTCTGTTTCTGTTGCGGATGAGGGAAACTTATTAAGTGAGATTCAAAAATCTAAGACATCACATTTCTTAGTAGCCGAAGAAGCTGGTGAAGATAGTAGGGACGTGCAATTGCAGTGTTTTTCATAAAAAACGATTGGCGCATCGTGCAGAAATCGGCATTACGGTGAAAAAAGCCTACTGGAATCAAGGAATTGGACGTCAGCTATTAACGCGATTGATTGCAGCAGCGCAGCAATCAGGCTTAAAAGTCCTCTCACTTGAAGTTCGGTCTGATAATAACCGAGCGATTCCTCTTTATGAAAGCCTTGGTTTTCAAAAAATTGGAACGTTTAAGCACTTTATGGAAATTGATGACCAAGCTATTGATTTTGATATTATGGAATTACTATTGGAGAAAAAATGATTAAACAGATTGTAAGAGACACCTTTTTCTTGGCGCAAAAGTCAGAAGAAGCAACAAAAGAAGATTTGTATTTGGCACAAGACTTGCAAGATACTTTAGTGGCAAATCGTGATAATTGTGTCGGCATGGCTGCTAATATGATTGGCGTTAAAAAGCGAGCAATTATTGTTAATATGGGGGTAGCAGATTTGGTGATGTTCAATCCAGTTTTGCTTAACAAATCACTTCCATTTGACACGAAAGAGTCTTGTTTATCATTGACAGGAGTACGACCAACACGTCGTTACCAGAAAATTGAAGTGGCTTTTTTAGACAAAAATTGGAACCAACAAACCTTAACCTTGACAGGGTTGCCAGCACAAATTTTCCAACACGAATTAGATCATTTGGAAGGTGTTATCATTTAATTTTCAAAAAAAAGCAAAAACAAACGTTGATATATCAATGTTTGTTTTCAGAAAATAATTGAAAAAATAAAGTAGAAGAGAAGCTTTTTCTTGACAATAGTTCTCATAAGAACTATAATGTATCCTACAAGAATAAATCTTGTATTTTTCAGAAAGTGAGGAAAAGATGCACAAGAAAGATCTGTTTTCACAGTTTAGGGATTTTATCAATTTAATGGAAAATCGTGTCCATGCCCTTGCGGAAAGTTATGGTGTTGAAAATCTGGCTGGTCCACAGGGATTTGCAGTATTGTATCTCCATGATAATCCTGATAAAGAAATTTATATCAAGGATATTGAGAAGAGACTAAGAATTTCAAAGTCAGTGACTAGTAATTTGATTAAGCGCATGGAGAAAAATGGTTTTATCCAAGTTATTTCGTCAATAGAAGATAAGCGTTATAAGCAAGTGGTGTTGACTGAACTTGGAAAATCAAAGGCTCAAAACATTCAAGATTTCCATGATGAAATGCATCGCCAAATCTTAGCAGGTGTTGACCATGAGGATCTCAAAGTCTCGTTTCGCGTCTTTGACCGCATTTTGAAAAATTTAGAAAACAAGGAGTAACGCATGTTAAAAATTTTGAAACGCTTAACAGCAAAAGAAGTTACAATGCTTATTTTTGCTGTATTATTTGTGTGTTTGAATGTTTATCTTGAGTTAAAAATTCCAGATTATATGTCGGATATCACGACCTTGCTATCAACAGAAGGAACAAAAGTAAAAGATATTTTTGCTTGGAACTTTGATGCACCAGGTATGTGTATGGTCTTGCTTTCTTTGGGAAGCTTTGCGGCATCCGTTGTTGTCGGTTTCCTAGCTGCTCGTATTGCGGCAAGTTTTAGTACACGCCTACGTGATGACATTTTCCACAGTGTCTTGAATTTTTCAGATGCTGAAATCAAGAAATTTTCAATTCCTAGTCTTTTGACACGTACAACCAATGATATTACACAAATTCAATTGGTTTTCACACTGGGAATCCAAGTCATTACTAAAGGACCTATCATGGCAATTTGGGCAATAACCAAGATTGCTGATAAAAATCATGAATGGCTATTGGTTCTTATTGTCGCAGTTGCGGTTATGTTCTTGATGATTATGTTCTTGTTGATGATGGTGATGCCTAAACAACGCATGATTCAAACATTAACCGATAAATTGAACAGTATTACGCGAGAATCATTGACAGGTATCCGTGTGGTGCGTGCATACAATGCTGAAGATTATCAAGATGCCAAATTTGCACAAGCCAATGATAATGTTACCAATCTTAACCTCTTTATTGGACGTTCAATGGCGTTGTTATCTCCAGTAATGATGGGAATTTCAAGCGGAATGACACTTGCTATTTACTGGATTGGTGCGCATTTGATTGAAAATATTGCTATTCCGACAGCCCCAACGAAAATTGCTGGCGCTATGCAAGATAAAGTTGATTTGTTTTCAGATATGGTTGTTTATTCATCATATGCCATGCAAGTTGTTATGGGATTCATGATGATGATTGTCGTATTCTTCATTTTACCTCGTGCCGTTGTTGCTGCTGGGCGTATTAATGAAGTTCTTGAAACAAAATCTTCAATTGAATATCCAGAAACAAATCAAGCTAAACCAACTGAAAAAGGTTCTGTTGAATTTGACAATGTTTCATTCCGTTACAGCAAAAATTCAGAAGCTGTTTTGGAACATGTTTCCTTTAAAGCGAAAGCTGGAGACACGATTGCCTTTATCGGTTCAACTGGTTCTGGTAAATCAACGTTGGTGAACTTGATTCCACGTTTTTATGACGCGACAGAAGGAACGATTAAAGTCGATGGCATTGATGTTCGTCAATATGACCATGATACGCTTCATAAGATTGTTGGTTATATTCCGCAAAAAGCAGTGCTTTTCAGTGGGGATATCGCTTCAAATATGGATATGGGAGAAAGCAATAGTTCGCCACTTGATGATGATAAGATGTGGGAAGCTCTTGATTTAGCTCAAGGTAAGATATTCGTTGAAATGAAAGACGGTAAGTTAAAAGCACCTGTTGCTCAAAGTGGTCAAAACTTCTCAGGTGGTCAAAAACAACGTTTGGCAATTGCGCGTGCTCTTGCTCGTAAACCTGAGATTATCATCTTTGATGATTCGTTCTCAGCACTTGACTACAAGACTGACCGAATCCTTCGTTCACAGTTGAAAGAACGTACAGCTGATATGACGAAATTAATTGTGGCACAACGTATCTCAACGATTATGGACGCTGACCAAATTTTGGTCTTGGATGAAGGTAAAGTTGTTGGTCAAGGTACACACGAAGAATTGCTTGCAAACAACGATGTTTATCGTGAAATTGCTTACTCACAACTATCTAAGGAGGAATTAGAAAATGGAAAATAAGAAAAAAACATCTTTCTATGACAGAATGAAGCCCTATATTAGAGGTTTCCAGCTTCCATTTCTTCTTGCAGTGATTGGAGCAATTGTTTCTGCGACGGTTACGGTTATTGGACCTGATAAATTAAAAGAAATCACCAATACAATCACCAAAGGTTTGACACCAACGGCGACTGGTATGATTCCAGGAATCGACTTGGATAAAGTTGGTAAAATTGCATTAACTTTGGCAATTTTATACGTTATTTCAGCAGTAGTTGGTTATATTCAAAGCTTTACCGTAGCGACTATCGTTCAACGTTTTTCACAACGTTTACGTAAAGCTATTCAGACCAAAATTGACAAGGTTCCATTGAATTACTTTGATAGTCATTCGCAAGGGGACACCCTTTCTCGTGTGACAAATGACGTTGACTTGCTTGGTCAATCGCTTAACCAAAGTTTGGGAACTTTGGTGACATCAACCATGTTATTGATTGGTTCAATTTTCATGATGTTCCATTCAAATGTCAGCATGGCTTTAACAGTGATTGGGTCTGTTCTGATTGGTTTTGTTTTGGTTATGGTTATCATGGGCTCATCACAACCATTGTTCAAACGCCAACAAAATAACTTAGCTGCGATTAACGGTTATGTTGAAGAAATTTATTCTGGTCATAATGTGGTAACAAGTTATAATGCGGCTGGTGAAACAAGCGAAACCTTTAAAAAATTAAACACCAATCTTTATAAATCAATGTGGCAATCACAGTTCTTATCAGGTATTATGATGCCGCTTATGATTTTCGTTGGGAACTTTGGTTATGTTATGGTCTGTGTGGTTGGTGCCGTTAAAGTTATCAATGGTGATATTACCATGGGTGATGTGGTTGCCTTTATGACTTATGTTCGTATCTTCTCACAACCATTGTCACAAATTGCGCAAGCTTTCACACAAATGCAATCAGCAACAGCTGCCATGAGTCGTGTCTTTGAATTCCTTGAAGAAGATGAAATGGAAGATGAGTCTGATAAGGAACGTCAACTTAGTGATGTTAATGGTGAAGTTACCTTTGATAATGTTTTCTTTGGTTATTCTAAGGATAAAACAATTATCCATGATTTCTCCGCTGTGGCTAAACCTGGTCAGAAAGTTGCCATTGTTGGACCAACAGGCGCTGGTAAAACAACCATTGTTAACCTGCTCATGAAATTCTATGAAATCGATAAAGGTCAAATCACTATTGATGGTGTGGATACACGTTTGATGACACGTGAAGAAGTGCATGACCAATTCTCAATGGTGCTTCAAGATACGTGGTTGTTTGAAGGAACAATCAAAGAAAACTTGATTTACAATCAAGAAAATATTACAGACGAACAAGTTATTGCAGCGGCTAAGGCTGTTGGTGTTCATCATTTTATCATGACACTTCCAAAGGGTTATGACACTTATCTTGATGATTCTGTAACACTTTCAATTGGTCAAAAACAACTCTTGACGATTGCGCGTGCTCTTTTGAAAGATTCACCGCTCCTTATTTTGGATGAAGCAACGTCATCAGTTGATACACGTACTGAAGAACTGATTCAAAAAGCCATGGATAAATTGATGGAAGGTCGTACATCATTTGTTATCGCTCACCGTTTGTCAACGATTAGAAACGCTGACCTTATCCTTGTGATGAAAGATGGTAACATCATCGAACAAGGCAATCACGATGATTTGATGCAACAAGGCGGCTTTTATGCTGACCTCTACAACTCACAATTTGAAGTAGCTTAAAACTAAAACGAGTCTGGGACAACGTGCTCAGCTATGGGAGAAATGGGAGTGATTTTGATGGCTCGTATGCTGAATATGTCCTTTTGCCAAATGAGAAGATTTATCCTGTCTCAACGCAGTTGGATTGGGCAACGTTGGCGACGATTCCAGAGACTTATTATACTGCCTTTGGTGCTTATCGAAATTTAAAAATTACCTCCCGTGATACGGTTTTGGTGCGTGCTGGTGCTAGTGGTGTCGGGACGGCTTTGTGAAATTGGTAAAAGCTAAATTTCCTGACGTGAACGTCTATGCAAGTGTGCGCAATACTGCTAAAAAGCGTAACTTTTGGACGCTGGATATGATGATTTGGTTATTGATGATAATGGTGTGCTAAAGACGGATGTGACATTCACGAAAATCTTAGAATTAGTTGGACCTGCCACCATTAAAGACAGTCTAGGGCATTTGCAAGAAAACGGAATTATTTGTTCCTGCGGTCAATTGGGATGAAAATGGTATCTGGAAGAATTTGATCCGATTATGGAACTTAAAAATAATGTCTATTTGACAACATTTTATTCAGGCAATGTTTTACAAGATAAGATTCAGAAAATGTTAGCTTATATTGAGCAAGAACAAGTAGATGTTCGCCCTGAGCGTGTATTTGATTTAAGCTGCACATGATTATCTTGATAGTGTTGTGGCATTTGGCAAGGTCATTGTTTTAAATAAGGAGGAAAATTTTAGTGATAAGTAATGCTAGAAAATACGCTCGTTTGCGTGATGAGCAATTTTTCCTCTATGAAAGCTACGCTAAAAAGCATGGGCTAAATAGTAAATCGTTATTAGTTTTTATGTGGATTTATCATAATCCACATGGGATGACACAGGAGAGCATTGCAAAACGAACATTTTCAACGAAATAAGTGATTCAAGCAATTGTTAAAACTTATATGAAAAAAGGAATATTATATTTGGAGCCTTCCCGAATTGACAGGCGCAAGAAGTTGATTCGTTTAACTGAAACAGGTCAGCAGTTTGCTGCTGAATTATTGGAGCTGTTAGCAGATTTTGAAGCGCAAGCAATGAGCGCTTTGACTTTGGAAGAACAGGAAGTTTTATTGTCAGCGACAGCGATGTTCACTGATAGGTTAACAGAACTTTTAGAAAGTCATCAGGTAAAGGAACATGTTAAATGATATAGCTGCATATTTTGCAGATAATGGAAATACTTATTTAGAATACGTTTGGCAACACATTAGCCTAAGTTTCGAGGCTTTGTTGATTGCCTTAATCATCGCTCTACCACTTGGTTATTTTTCTTATGAAAAGCCGTTTGTACGACAATTGTCAACGCTTTTGACGCAAGGGTTACGCGTTATTCCAAGCCTTGGAATACTATTTATTCTGATTCCATTCATTGGAGTGGGGCGCTTACCTGCATTGATTGCTTTAGTGATTTTGGGAATACCACCCATTTTATTAAATACGATTGTTGGGTTTGCGTCGGTTTCAGAAAATTTGCTGGAAACAGCTTTGGGACTTGGGATGACAAGGTCGCAATTATTAACAAAAGTCCAATTTCCGTTAGCTCTGCCACATATTTTAAATGGCATTAAATTGGCATTGGTGGAAATTATTGCTAGCGCAACCTTGGCGACCTATATTGGAGCGGGTGGACTTGGTACTTTGATTTTTACGGGATTAGGACTTTATCGTTATGATTTATTGCTAATTGGTGGTGGTTCGGTTGCGATATTGTCGTTCCTTAGTATGATTATTTTTGATTTAAGCATAAAAGGGGTAGAACATTATGAAAAATAAAAAGGTGATTTCAGGAGCGTTACTGGTAGTCATTTTGGTGGCAATTGTTGGCGGAATTTGGGCGTGGCGCAATAATCAATCTTCTGAAGCGCAGCAATCGTCAACCACCATTCGTGTGGGGTCGAAAGATTTTACGGAAAATCTAGTCATTGCTGAAATTTATGCACTTGCGCTTGAGGACAATGGTTATACCGTTGACCGTGTGTCAAATATTTCAAGTTCTTTGATCCATAATTCGATTGTCAATGATGAGATTGACTTATATCCAGAATATACAGGAACTGGTTTGCTGTCAGTTTTGGGTGAGGATATGGAAACAGACCCAGAGAAAGTTTATAAGACTGTCAAAAAAGAGTATGAGAAACAATTTAACCTGACTTGGCTTGATTACGCATCAGCAAATGATAGCCAAGGTTTGGTTATTCGTACGGAAGTCGCCAATTCACTCAACATCAAGACGATTTCTGATTTGCAAGCTCATGCTAGTGAATTGCGCTTTGCTTCACAAGGGGAATTTGATGAACGTGAAGATGGTTTACCAGGACTAGAAAAGACTTATGGTACCTTTAACTGGCAATCTTCAAAGGTGTATGATAATAGTTTGAAATACAGTGTTCTTGAAAATGATGAGGCAGATGTAACGCCAGCTTACACGACCGAAGGTCAGTTGGTTAGTACGGATAAATTCACATTATTGGAAGATGATAAACAGTTCTGGCCACCTTATAATTTAGCGCCAGTTGTGCGAGATAATATTTTGGATGACAATCCAGATATTAAAACCATTTTAAATAATATTTCGGCAAAACTTGATACTGAAACAGTTACGGAACTTAATGCTAAAGTGGATGTTGACGGTCAAGAATATACAGATGTCGCAAAAGAATACTACGATAGCATAAAAGGTTAGAAAGATAGATTTATGACAGAAAAGACAATGATTCAATTTGAGCATGTGAGCAAAGTTTATGGTGATAAAACGGTTGTTAACGATATTAACTTAACCATTGAAAATGGCGAATTTATCACCATTTTGGGAACATCAGGTTCTGGTAAGACAACCATGCTAAAAATGATTAACAAGCTGATTGAACCAACGTCAGGGACGATTCTCTTTGCTGGGCAAGATATTGAGCAGATGGATTCCGTTAGCCTTCGTCGTCAGATTGGTTACGTTGTCCAACAAATCGGCTTATTTCCACATATGACGGTTGCTGAAAATATTGCAACTGTTCCCAAGTTATTGGGCTGGGATAAGAAACGCATTGAAAATCGTGTGGGAGAACTTTTAGATTTGGTACAATTGCCTGCGGCGGATTACGGCGAACGTTATCCGAGTGAATTATCTGGTGGGCAACAGCAGCGGATAGGTGTTGCGCGTGCTTTAGCTGCTGACCCTGATGTCATGTTATTTGATGAACCATTTGGTGCCATTGATGCCATTACTCGTAATGATTTACAAGAGGAATTGCAAGCGATTCATCAGAAATTAAATCAAAAGACATTTGTTTTTATCACTCACGATATTTATGAGGCATTTAAACTGGGAACACGAGTAGTTATCATGGATAATGGTACCATTTGCCAGTTTGACACACCAGAAAATATTATCAAAAATCCAGGAAATGAATTTGTCCAAAAATTGATAACAACCGCGCAGGAACAAGAAAAACTGTGGAGGGCTAGCTATGATTGATTATTTTAAGACATCTTCTGATAAGTTAATCACGGCGCTCATTGAACATATTGAATTGATGAGCTTTTCCCTACTGTTTGCTTTGCTATTTGCTAGTGTCATCACGGTGATTTTGCTGTTTTACCCTAAAATAAGGCAGGCTTCTGTTTACGTCTTATCACTATTGTACGCCATTCCGAGTTTTGCGCTGTTTACCTTGTTGATTCCCGTGACAGGTCTGGGGACGCGAACAGCCATAATAGTTTTGGTAATCTATGCACAGTATACGTTAGTTCGCACATTTTTAGCAGGATTGACACAAGTTGATGACAGTATTGTTGAAGCGGCGACTGGTATGGGGATGACAAGGTGGCAAATATTGGCAAAAATTCAGTTGCCATTGGCGCAATCCTCTATTTTTGCAGGATTACGTTTGGCAGCAAGTTCAATGATTGCTATCGCAACAATTGCCTCAACGATTAATGCAGGCGGTCTAGGTAGTATTTTGTTTGACGGACTCCGCACAATGAGTTTGCCTAAATTGCTTTGGGGTATCATTTTGGCTGTTGCCCTAAGCTTATTAGTTAACCTCATCTTGTATCTTGTTGAAGAATTAGTCAAGAACGAAAGTGTGACTTAATGCGTCTTGCAATAATAAGAATACAAATAAAAAAAGTTGGGCATTTAGCTCAACTTTTTAGCTCTTTAAAATGCCCTTCTAGCTTCTTATAAGGAATTTTGTTATAATGAAACTATCATTTAGTTAGGAAAAGTTATGACAGATATGATTTATGGAGAATATGCTGATTACCTACCTTTGATTTTGGAGGACTTTAGTCAGCGTATTCGCAAGAAAAATGATGAGGTTAAAAAAGAGACTGGTTATAAGCTGTTTGAACATTTTATCGCTCGCGTTAAGACACCTGAAAGTATGACAGAGAAGTGTCAACGCAAAAATCTTCCAGTAACAACCGAGACTGCTTTGAAAAAAGTGCGTGATAGTATTGGTCTGCGGATAGTATGTGGTTTTGTTGATGATATTTATACCTTAGTGGAGCTTATCCGTTCTTTTGATGATTGCACCATTGTTGCTGAGAAAGATTACATCAAAAATGTGAAACCAAATGGCTATCGTTCTTACCATTTGATAGTAGAAGTTGTGACGCCTTATCCTGATTGTTTGGAAAATAAGCAGGGCTCATACTTTATTGAAATACAGCTTCGCACCATTGCTATGGATTCTTGGGCTAGTTTGGAACATCAAATGAAGTACAAGCATGATATTAAAGACCCGAAACGTATTGTCCGTGAGCTCAAACGCTGCGCAGATGAATTAGCGTCTTGTGATTTGACCATGCAAACCATTCGAAACCTCATCCAAGAAAGCTCCCAAGATTAATGAATATGAGCTACGAGGAGATAGTATATGAAAATATTAGTTGCAGAAGATGAAATTCAAATGAATCGTGTGTTGACTACGGCGTTAACCCATGAAGGTTATGATGTGGATTCGGTTTATGATGGACAGGCAGCTATTGATATGGCAAATGAAAATGCCTATGACGTTATGGTCATGGATATTATGATGCCTGTCAAATCCGGCATCGAAGCTGTGCAAAAAATTCGTCGAACAGGCAACCAGTCACACATTATTATGTTGACTGCTATGGCTGAAGTTGATGACCGTGTGACAGGCTTAGATGCTGGAGCAGATGATTATTTGACCAAACCCTTTTCATTAAAAGAACTATTAGCGCGTTTGCGGTCAATGTCACGTCGTGTGGATACCAATTTCACGTCTAATATTCTGACCGTTGGAACAGTTACCTTGAATGTTGGTGAACAGGAACTTGTCAGTCAAAACACCATTCGCCTAGCAGGTAAAGAATCTAAAATGCTGGAATTCTTCATGCTTAATGCAGGCAAGAAATTATCAACCGACCAAATTTTTAACCATGTTTGGGCAAATGACAAAGATGCCCCAGAGATTGATAATGGCTATGTTTTTATCTACGTTTCCTACCTTCGTCAAAAATTGAAATCAATCGGCGCAAATGTAGTGATTGAGGGTGAGGAAATGGGTGATTATGAGTTGAAAGAATTGTAGGTGATGCCATGTTTCGAAAATTAAGGATTCGTTTTATTGCGATTGCCTCCTTAGCCATTCTGATTGTTTTGTTTTCAGTGGTTGGGGTGCTTAATTCTGTCCGTTATATTCAAACGGTAAATGAAATCAACAAGATTTTAACCTTGATTTCAGATAATGGCGGAACGTTCCCAAGTGTTTTCAAGGCAACTACTGAATTAGGTGACACAGTTTCTGTCGATACACTTTTTCAATATCGGTATTTTAGTGCTGTTATTGATGAAGATGGAAACATCACCTCGTTAAATTCGAGCAATATTTCTGATTTGAGCGATGAGCAAGTGGAGAATTACCTGACTAAGATTAATAAATCAGGTGATACGAGCGGTGCTTTTCGTTACAATAATCACACCTATTCTTATCTTGTAACGGATGAATCAGATGATTCGACATTGATTGTTGTTTTGGACTCAACGAATCAAATTGAGGACAATATGACACTGCTTCATCTTTCCTTATGGATGTCAGGGGTTAGTCTTGCCTTCTTTGTTCTCATGGTTTCTATTTTTTCTGGTAGGGTTATTGAGCCTTTTATCCGAAATTATGAGCGACAACGTCGTTTTATCACGAATGCTGGGCATGAATTAAAGACACCTTTGGCAATTATTTCGGCTAATAATGAATTGGTTGAGATGATGAATGGTGAATCAGAATGGACAAAAAGTACCAACGCCCAAGTTGAACGTATGACTGGCTTGATTAATAGTTTGGTGGCTATGGCCCGTCTAGAGGAACAACCTGAAGTCGTGTTGACCGATTTGAATTTTTCAGCAATTGCTGAAGATGCTGCCAAGGACTTTAAAGGTCCTGTCATCAAAGACGGCAAGCAATTTGTCATGGAAATTCAACCTGATATTCATGTCAAAGCAGAAGAAAAATCACTTTTTGAATTAGTGGCTCTTTTGGTTGATAATGCCAACAAATATTGTGATGCAGGAGGAACGGTTTCAGTTAAATTAAGCAAAGCTAATCGCTTCTCAAAAGCACGTTTGGAAATTTCCAATACCTACATCGAAGGCAAGAACGTTGATTATAGCAAATTCTTTGAACGTTTTTACCGTGAAGATGAATCACATAATAACAAAAAATCAGGTTATGGTATCGGATTGTCAATGGCACAGACCATGGTCAAACTCTTCAAAGGGAGTATTAGCGTTTCTTATAGCGGAGATACCATTACATTCTTAGTAAGTTTGTAGGGGTGAAAAATAGTTTATACAAAATTGTTTATCAATAGCTAAATATATCTTTTAAAGGTTGAATTATCAACCTTTTTTATTTAAAGCTACAATTTATTTGTTATAAAATTTTATAAATAGATTTATCATTGAGGAGATGATTATGTTTTAGCAAAGATACGTAAAAAAAGTAACATAAAGGTTAATTATGGTATAATAACATATGTATAAACTGAAATTTGAACAGTTAAATCAAAAAGACTTGATTAAGGAGATTGATATGGTACAATCCATGAGCACAGCACAGCACAGCACAGCACACTATGTAATCAGTAGTGTTTTTTGTCAACCTCTAAAAAAGGCTTTTTCGCCAAAATGCGAAAAAGCTTTTTTGTGTGAAAACGGAAGTGAGGTAGCCTATGCTTAAAGATAATCGAAATTATAATGCACAGGTTACCTCAAATACTGCTTTTCTAAAAACGTTAAGAGATAAATTACCAGAATTTTTTACAGCTGATAAAATTGATGAGGATGGTATCGTTACTTCTCAGGGAACATTTGACTTTGAAAAGTTTAAGAAGGCATTAACAGAAAATTCTATCCAAACCGAACTAACTTCAGGATATCAGCTAAACTTTATTGGTAAAGATTATGCCAAGAAACAAGCTGGTGAGGCGCCGACAACTGTTGTTTTACCAGATAAAGTTCATAACGAACAAACAGAAAATCAAAATAGTCAAAATCTTTTCTTTACAGGGGATAATCTAGAAGTTCTTCGTCACTTGCAAGCTGGTTATGAAAACAGCATTGATGTGATTTATATTGACCCACCTTATAATACGGGGTCAGATGGATTTGTTTATCCTGATAAATTTGAGTACAGCGATGATAAGTTGCAAGCGATGTTTGGCATGAGTGATGAAGAATTGAAACGCCTTAAATCTATCCAAGGAAGAGCGACTCACTCAGCTTGGCTAACCTTCATGTATCCAAGGTTCTGGTTAGCTAAGCGTCTTCTAAAAGAAACAGGTGTCATTTTTGTGTCTATTGATGACAATGAACAAGCCAATCTCAAAATGCTGATGGATGAAATATTTGGAGAAGGGAATTTTGTTAGTTCACTTGTTCACCAACGTGCGAAAGGTGGAGGACAAGCAAAATATGTAGTAAAAGGACATGATATTATCCATGTATATAGTAAAAACATCACATACCTATCCCCACTAGTAAAACCAAAAGCAATTCAAGGAAAAATTATTGAAAAAGATGGAATCCAATATTTAAAAAATGATGATATTTACCGAAAACAGTTTGGGAAATATGAAAAAGGTACCGAGCGAAGGTTATACTATGAAGATGCACTTGAGATAAAAGGTGAAAAGATAAAAGCGGAAATTGATCAAAAGCTAAAAAATGGAGAGATATTTAAAGAAAAACGTGAAAATGGAAAGCACATTCTGTATTCATTAACACCAGTAGCTGAAGCAACATCTAAAGTATATTCTATTATAAAGGTACTTTCTGAAGAAGGAAAAGGTCGTTTAGAGGAACTTCAACTAGATAGTGTATTCTCTTACCCAAAACCAGCTGAATTAGTTAAGCAGATTATACAAAGCAATGGTGACAAAAATTCTACCATCCTCGATTTCTTTGCGGGTTCAGCTACAACAGCAGATGCTGTTATGCAACTAAATGCGGAAGATGGTGGTAATCGTCAATTTATTATGGTTCAGTTACCAGAGCCAACTTTTACGCAAAATAGTGATGGTACAAAAGTGGCTCGCAAGGGAAGTGAATCTGCTTTTAAAGCTGGTTATCAGTCTATTGATGAGATTTCTCGTGAACGGATTAAACGTGCCAGTCAAAAAATCCAAGAGGAAAAAGGGTTAGAACTACCTGAAGGATTTGATGGTGGGTTTAAACATTATCGCGTTTTAGAGCCGAGTCAAGTAACTTTAGATGATTTAGATAGTTTTGACATTGAGACAGGAGATTTTATTGATAATAAAGGAAATCACCTTCTTCTTAGCGAAAGTGGCTTTGATGATATGATTAGTCCTTTTTCTTCTGAAGGTTTAGGTTTTGATAACGATGCCACAGGTGAAGAGACTATTCTATCAACTTGGCTTTTGGCAGATGGTTATTCAATACTAACCCCAGTAAAAGAATTGGATTTAGTTGGTTATCAAGCAAACTATGTCAATTCAGAACGACTTTATCTTATTGCGGAAGGTTGGTCATCTGAGCAAACCAAGGAACTTGTCAATATCATTGGAAAAAATGAAAAGGTAGTGCAAACAATAGTACTCTACGGATATTCTTTTGGAATGGAGAGTATGCGAGAGTTAGAATCAGCTTTGGAACAACTTGATACTAAAGTCAATTTAATTAAACGTTACTAGGAGGTAGTATGATATGAAAATTCTATTAGAAGAATTGCCACATCAAGAGGAGAGCTTAGAAAATTTGTTAAAAGCTTTTCCACCACTTGATGAGCAGACTACTGATCCAGACAAAGATTTTGTTTATGCAAATCCCATTCTTCATTATCGTCATCGTGATGATAAAAATATTGATATTAAGATGGAAACTGGTACAGGTAAGACTTATGTTTATACTAGAGCCATGTATGAACTTCATCAACGTTTTGGTATTTTCAAGTTTGTAATTGTAGTACCAACACCTGCTATCAAAGAAGGAACAAAAAAATTTATTCAGTCAAGCTATGCTAAACAACATTTTGCACAATTCTACGGAAATACAAGAATAGATTTGAATGTTATCAATGCAGGTGATTTCAAATCAAAATCAGGTCGAAAGAATTTTCCAGCACACTTGACAAACTTTATTGAAGGTAGCAGACAGAATTCGAATACTATTCAGGTATTGCTTATAAATGCTGGTATGCTAAATTCTAGTAGCATGCAAAAATCAGACTATGACCAAACCTTGATTGGTGGAACAACTCAACCATTAGAAGCAATCCAACAAACACGTCCCGTGGTTATAATAGATGAACCACATCGTTTTCCGAGAGATAAAGCAAACTATAAAGCTATTGAAGCTCTTAAACCACAAACTATTATCCGTTTTGGAGCAACTTTTCCAGATGTGACAATTGGTAGAGGAAGAAATAAACAAGTAAAAAAAGACTATTATCAAGGTAACCCCCAATATAATCTTAATGCCATAGATTCGTTTAATAATGGTTTAGTTAAAGGTATAGATATTTTCTATCCAAATCTTTCAGAACAACAAGCAAAAAAATCTTGGGTAGTCGATAAAGTATCTGCTAAAGAGTTAACACTTAAACAAGGAAAAGTTTACAAAACATTGAGTGTTGGTGATAATCTTGCAGATGTTGATGATGATTTTGAGGGGGATGTTGTCTATGCGGGGAGTAAGACGCTAAGTAATGATTTAGAGTTAAGCAAGGGAATGACTCTTATACCTGGAACATTTCAAGCTTCTTATCAGGAAATGATTATTGAAGATGCCATTAATGAGCATTTTCGAAAAGAACAAGAGAATTTCTTACGCCCAAATAATGCTCCTAAAATTAAAACTTTATCCTTATTCTTTATTGATAGCATTAGGTCTTATCGTGATAATGATGGTTGGCTTAAACAGACATTCGAACGACTGTTGACTAAAAAATTGAAGGAACTCATTGGGAAATATGAATCTAGCCAAAATCAAAAGGAAAAAGATTATCTAGAATTTTTAAGAGCAACTCAAAAGAGTCTCAAAGCTGAAAACCAAAATGTTCATGCTGGTTATTTTGGTGAGGATAGAGGTAGCGGCGACGAGGACATCCAAGCAGAAGTTGATGATATCTTAAAGAACAAAGACAAACTACTTAGCTTTAAAGATGAACATGGGAACTGGATTACCAGACGATTTTTGTTTTCAAAATGGACTTTGCGAGAGGGATGGGATAATCCTAACGTCTTTGTTATTGCTAAGCTGAGAACTTCAGGTAGCGATAATAGCAAGATTCAAGAAGTTGGTCGTGGTCTTCGACTCCCACTCGATGAAACAGGTCATCGTGTGCGTCAAGAGGAGTTTGAGAGTCGTTTATCTTTCCATATTAGCTTTGATGAGCGTGAATTTGCTCAAAAGCTGGTGGGTGAGATTAATAGTGATAGTTTGCTTAATTATGAGAGATTGGATGATAACATGATTAAGTTGATTCTTGAGGATGTTCAAAAGACACAACCCAATTTTGATGAAAAAGATTTGTTAGAACAGTTAGATGATTTAAAAATCATTGATCGTAGTAATAAATTTAATGAAAAAGTTGAAATTGAAGGTAAAGTCAAATCTGGGTTTGAGTGGTTATTAGAATACTATCCTGTGTTAAATGATGCACAGCTTCGTAAGGGGATAGTGGAAAACAATAACAGGCAACGTCCGAAAAAACTTGTTAAGCTCAATCAAGAAAATTGGAAAAAGGTAAAAGAAATTTGGAAAATATTTTCTAAACGACATATGTTAATCTTTGAAAGAAATTCTATTCAGATTTCTCATATAGCTGAGGATGTTTTCTCAAATGTTGATAATTATCAACGAGAATCTTACACTTACTCGAAGCAAGAGCTGACTAGTGATGATAATCAAATAAAGATTGTAGAAAGTCTCTCACAAGAATATGATGGTTCTTATCGTTCAGGTATGCCATATGGTGCTTTTGTTAAGGAATTGGCTAAAAAAACTGACCTACCAATTAAGGATATTCATCCACACGTATTAAAGGCTATAAAAAAACTGAATAATTCTGAATATCTAAGTTATTCTAGTGTTAAGAAACTCGTTAGGAATTTTAAAGCTGAATTTGAAAAAACGTATAGTCAATCTTACCATTATGAAGCACTAGATTTTCAAGCTCGAACATCTATTTTTAATCCTAAAGACAATACTTTTGTAGAAAGTGTGAGTTCAGGTTTATTAGGCGTTAACCAAGTAGAGGAGAAGATACCAAATGCTGATAAAAGTCTTTATGATATGCCACCTGTTTATTATGACAGTGTTCATCCTGAAAAAGACTTATTGACTCGTGGTTATGGAAATGGTGTAACAGTATTTGGTAAATTACCGAAAAGTGCTATAAAACTCCCTAAATTTACAGGAGGTACTACGACACCTGATTTTATCTATGTTTTAGAAAAAGATGATACTTCGTCAATTTATCTTTTGGTGGAAGGTAAGGCAGAAGATAAGCGTGAAAGTGATCGTCTGGTTATTCAAGGTCAAGAAAAATTCTTTGAGCAGCTGGATAAATTTAAGATTGAATATCAATTAGCTATTGATGCACAAGATGTTTATCAAAAGATTGATGATCTCCTAAATGCAAAAACAGAATAGTCGTACCTTAAAGCACATCAACACAAGACGATTTCCGTTTGGAAGTCGTCTTGTTTTACTATGTTGCTATATTGTATATAAACTCGTTTTCTGACTTACAAGCCTAATAAGTGTTTGACGTGTTCTGGGCTTTCATTTGCTCCGTAGTTGTTTGGAAAACGGTCAAGTGACTGGATTTGCTTGATATCATCTGGTGTGAGTTCAAAATCAAAAAATATCAAAGTTTTCTTTCATGCGTTCTAAGTGAACGGATTTTGGAAATGAAGTTCAGACTTATTACATTTTACAATTATACTGACATAAACAAGCGAAGTTGAGTGCACTTTTCCAGCTTCGTTTGTTTTTTATAGTGGCATTTATTTTCCAGTAAAAGTCGCTTTTTTTGTGGAACAATGATAAAATGGAGTGTAAACTAAAAATTGTAAGAGAAGAACATGACTAAGAAAATTGGCGTCGGTAAGGCGCATAGTAAGATTATTTGGATGGGTGAACATTCCGTTGTTTATGGCTATCCTGCCATTGCGATTCCGCTTCAAGGAATTGAGGTTGAATGTCATATTTATCCAGCTGAAGAAAAGATTCACTTTGATTTTTATGACACGTTATCAACTGCTGTTTATGTGGCGTTAGAGTACCTAAATCACACAGATGTTTCCATCACCTATGCGATTCGTTCTGAAATTCCACAAAAACGTGGCATGGGGTCATCAGCAGCGGTTTCTATCGCAGCTATCCGTGCTGTTTTTGATTATTTTGAGCAAAGCATTGATATGGATACTCTGGAAATTTTGGTGAATAAAGCAGAGATTATTGCACATTCAAATCCAAGCGGGCTTGATGCTAAGACTTGTTTGAGTGATAAAGCCATTGCTTTTATCCGTAACATCGGTTTTAGTACCCTTGATTTAGATTTGGATGCTTATTTGGTTATTGCAGATACGGGAATTTATGGTAATACGCGTGAAGCTGTTGAGAAGGTAACACAGGCAGAAGAGGCGAATTTACCACATCTGGCAGCCCTCGGCGATTTAACCGAAATTGTTCAAAAAGCTATTCGAGACAAAGATATTCAAAAAATTGGTCACATGATGACCAAAGCACACGCTCATTTACAAGCTATTGGTGTCAACATTGACGTTTCCGACCAACTGGTTAAGCTTTCTTTGGAAAATGGTGCCCTTGGAGCCAAGATGAGTGGTGGCGGACTTGGAGGTTGTATTATTGCCCTTGCAAGTACCAAAGCTGACGCAGAAAAAATAAGTAACGCATTAAAAGAAGGAGGAGCGGTTCAAACGTGGATCGAAAAATTGTAACGGTAAAATCATATGCCAACATTGCTATTATCAAATACTGGGGGAAAGCTGACGCTGTCAAGATGATTCCAGCAACTAGCAGTATTTCTTTGACTCTGGAAAATATGTTTACCACAACAACTGTTTCTTTTTTACCACAATCGGTTGGTCATGATGAATTTTACATCAATGGCGTCTTGCAAGATGAAAAAGAACACGCAAAAATTTCTGCCATTATTGACCAATACCGTGGTGGACGTTCCGAATTTGTCAAAGTTGAAACTAGCAATAACATGCCAACCGCTGCAGGTTTATCATCAAGTTCAAGTGGACTTTCAGCGCTTGTAAAGGCTTGTAATGAACTTTTTGAAACTGGCTTAAATCAAGCAGAGCTGGCACAAAAAGCCAAATTTGCTTCAGGGTCATCATCGCGTTCATTCTTTGGACCGATTGCTGCGTGGGATAAAGACGGCGGAGACATTTATCCAGTGCAAACTGATCTCAAATTAGCAATGATTATGCTTGTTTTAAGCGATAGCAAGAAACCAATTTCTAGCCGTGAAGGCATGAAACGCTGTGCTGAAACGTCAACAACTTTTACGGATTGGCTCAAACAATCTGAGCAAGATTATAAGGATATGCTTGCTTATTTGAAAGCCAATGATTTTGAAAAAGTTGGAGAATTGACGGAACGCAATGCACTTGCCATGCACGATACTAACACACACGCTAATCCACCATTCAATTATTTGACAGATGAGACCTATGCAGCTATTGATTTTGTTAAATCGCTGCGCGCTCAAGGTGAAAAATGCTATTTCACAATGGATGCAGGTTCAAATGTTAAAGTTCTTTGTTTGGAAGAAGATTTAGAGCGCTTAACAAAACGTTTTGAAGAAAACTATCGTGTGATTGCATCACGTACTAAGGTGTTACCAGATGAAAACGATTAGTGTGCAGACAGGTGGAAAGCTCTATATTGCAGGCGAATATGCCATACTAACCCCTGGGCAAACTGCTATTTTGAAAAATATCCCCATTCATATGACAGCGACAGTCAAAAAAGCCGAAAAAATTACCCTTTTTTCAGACATGTTTGACTACGCTACTGATATGACAGTGGATAAGAATTATGCGCTCATTCAGCAAACCATTGTAACTCTGGCTACTTACCTTGACAAATCTTTACTTGATTTGCCAGCGTTTAAACTCGATATTACTGGAAAGTTAGAGCGTGACGGTAAGAAATTTGGCATTGGGTCAAGTGGCTCAGTGACGGTATTAACGCTCAAAGCCTTGTCCGCATTTTATGAGCTAAATTTATCAGCAGATACCATTTTCAAGCTTGCTTCCTATACGCTTTTAAAACTGGGAGACAATGGTTCTATGGGCGACATAGCTTGTATTGCTTACGATGATTTGGTGGCTTTCACCTCTTTTGACCGTCAAAAAGTGTCAACGTGGATTGCAACAGAAGACATCAAAACTGTACTTGCTAAAGACTGGGGCTATCGTATCGAAATCATCAAAACTGCGTTGGCATGTGATTTCTTGGTAGGCTGGACAAAACAACCGTCCATTTCAAAAGATATGATTAATTTAGTCAAATCAGCCATTCCAAAAGCGTTTCTTGAGGATACAGAAAGAAATGTTCAAATCTGTAAGCAAGCCCTTCAAACGGGTGATAAGATGGCTGTTAAGGCAAGCCTGCAAAAAGTTAGTGATTTGTTGCTCGGTTTAAGCTCAGCTATTTACAACGACAAATTAAAGGCGTTGAAATCTGCTGAAAAAGGTTTAGATGTCATTGCAAAATCATCTGGCTCAGGCGGCGGCGACTGTGGTATTGCAATATCATTCTCAGAAAGCGACAGCCACGAACTCGCCCAACGTTGGCAGAAAGCTGGTATTGAAATACTATATCAAGAAAGATTAAGTGACGAAAGATAAATTAAGTTTAGTCAGACCAATTTGGATTGAGGTAACCAAGAATGATTAATCGCAAAAATGAACACATTAAGTACGCTTTAAAATATCAATCTCCTTATAATTCTTTTGACGATATGGAGTTGATTCATCATTCTCTTCCTGATTATGATTTAAGTGAGATTGATTTGCACACCCATTTTGCGGGGCGTGATTTTGAGTTTCCTTTTTATATCAATGCCATGACGGGCGGTTCAGAAAGAGGCAGGGCTGTTAATCAAAAATTGGCTCAAATTGCACAAGCAACGGGTCTTGTCATGGTTACAGGCTCTTATAGTGCTGCGCTGAAAAATCCTCATGATGATTCTTATCCTAGCAAAGAAGAATTTCCAGAATTGCTGCTAGCGGCCAATATCGGAATTGACAAACCTTATGAATTAGGGCTACAAACCATTCACGAAATGCAACCTATTCTTCTCCAAGTTCATGTCAACCTAATGCAAGAGCTTTTAATGCCAGAAGGTGAACGTGAGTTCCGCCAATGGAAAGAAAATCTCGCCGATTATGCCACAAAGATGCCAGTTCCTGTCATTCTTAAAGAAGTCGGCTTTGGCATGGATTTGAAAACAATTGAAATGGCTCACAAGTTAGGCATTAAAACTGTCGATATTTCAGGACGTGGTGGCACAAGTTTTGCCTATATTGAAAATCAACGTGGGCATAATCGTTCTTATCTCGATGAGTGGGGACAAAGCACGGTTCAAACGCTGTTGAATGCTCAGCCGATGATTGATAAGATTGAAATCTTGGCATCTGGCGGCGTTCGTCATCCTTTGGATATTGTAAAATGCTTGGTTTTAGGAGCAAAAGCGGTAGGATTATCGCGAGCAATTCTAGAACTAGTCGAAAAATATTCTGTTGAAGAAGTCATCACAATCATTAATGGCTGGAAAGACGACTTGCACCTCATCATGTGTGCTCTGAATTGCAAAACAATTGCCGAACTTAGACAGGTAGATTATCTCCTATACGGAAAATTAAACGAAGCAAACCAAAAACGCTGATTCTTTTGAATCAACGTTTTTTATATATTACTAAATTTATCACAACATGTAATAAACAATGGCAATGTAATGTAGCACTGAAGCTAGTAAAATGAAGAGGTGCCAAATCATGTGGTCGTAAGGACGTTTTCTAGCGTAGAAGATTGCTCCGATAGTATATGAAAGACCACCAGCAAGCATTAGTAGCCAGAAAGCAACACCAGTTTTGCTAATAATGCTTGGAATAATGAAAATCACTAGCCAGCCCATAAGTAAGTAGAGAAAGAGTGAGAATTTTTCATTAATCTTCTTGGCAAAAATTTTATATAAAATACCAAAAATAGTTGCGCCCCATTGCAAGATAATAATAACGTATCCGAGCCAGCCACCTACTAAAGAGAGAGCGACAGGAGTGTAAGACCCTGCAATAGCAATGTAAATCATACTGTGGTCGATAATCCGCAAAATGAATTTCTGCGGTGAATCATATTGCATAGAATGATAAATTGTCGATGATAGAAACATCAAGAAAAGGCTAATATCAAAGATAGACATGCTGACAGCTGCTTCTATACCATAATGTTGATAACTATAAATGGCAGTGATAGGAAGCAGGGCAAGCATTGTCACAGCTCCAACAGCGTGAGTGACACTATTTGCGACTTCTTCGCCGAATGAAAGACGTTTACTTAATTTCATAGTCATGCTAGCATTCATCTTTTTCTCCTTCTAATTCTTGAACTAATTGGTGAGTTTGGTAATATAGCTGCAATGTTTGACAAGCTGAAACGACAACAGGAGGTAAGTCGTCTATCTTTTCACCATTCATGCAAGCAACAAAATCATCATAACGTTTTTGTGATTGGTTGTCCGCTGTTAAAATTGCCAATGTTTGGCTAATTTCTTGAATGGAAAAGATGTTTTTTAAACTTGTAATGACAATTAATCGTGCCACCTGCTTACGACTGTATTTTTTCTTAATCGGCTTTTCGAGATGCCCATGTTTAACATAATTGTTAATCATAGAAGCCGTTAATCCTTTTTCGTTTTGATGATTGGCTTCGCCGATTTGGTTGACATACAGCAGTACCTGATCTAAATATAAATCTATATCTGGTAATTCAGACCATTTTGGATAAGACATTGTCATAAAGTTTTATTTACCTCTTTATCTAGTATTGATAACTAGATTGTATAATCTCTAAAAAATATTGTCAAGAAAAAAACTTTATTTTGGAGAAATAATGTCAAAAAAATCAGAAAACTTAATCTTTTTCGTTCATTTACAGTTATAAAAAAGCGTCTGGGAGCTTCCAGACGCTTTGTCTATTTCAGATTTTTTAGAATTGTTTTGGCAGTTTCTAAATTCATATGTGGTGCTTGCAAGAGTTGTTGAACCACTTTGCCAACTTCGTTTTCAGTGGCACCAGCAAGAAGTGCTAATGATTTGGCTTGCAGTTTCATGTGTCCTGCCTGAATACCAGTAGAAGTCAATGCTTTCACGGCAGCGAAATTTTGTGCTAGACCAACAGAAACAATGATTTTTGCAAGTGTTTGTGCATCTGGATGCCCTAATAGTTCGTGAGCGATTTTAACGGTTGGGTTAAGTCCGATAGAACCACCGCGTGTTGCGATTGGCATTGGGAGCGTTAATTGACCGCGAAGCACTTGTTGTTCTTTATCAAATGACCAAGTTGCTAAACCACGGTAGTGTCCGTCTTTGCAAGCATAGGCGTTAGCGCCTGCTTCGATAGCTCGCCAGTCATTTCCAGTTGCCAAGACAGCGGTATCTATACCATTAAAAATCCCTTTATTATGTGTGGTAGCACGATAAACATCAACTTGAGCAAGTTTGCTTGCCAGTTCAAATTTTCGAGCCAACTCATGAGCTTCCTCTTTGTTGCGGCTGAGGTAGCGAAGGTCAACTTGACATTCGGCGGTAACAAGCGCCTGCGTTGCATAGTTTGAAAGAATTGCCATTAGACTTTTTCCGCCAGAAAGTTCTTCCAAATTAGGCACTAAAGCCTCCATTATGGTGTTGACCATATTGGCTCCCATAGCTTCTTGTGTATCAACCGTCAAGTAAACAATCAGAAACTCATCTTTTTCTTCCACAGTCAATTCTCTAGCACCACCACCACGTTTTACGATAGAAGGGTGAGCTTCATTGGCTAAAGTCAATAGCTGCGCAGAATGATTCAAGATAGTTTCTTTTGCGATAGCTTTGTCTACCACATCATAAAGGGCAACTTGACCAATCATTTTTCGAGAATGAACTTTGGTCTTAAAACCACCTGAACGTTTGATGATTTTAGCTGCAAAACTAGCCGCCGCTACCACTGAAGGTTCTTCAGTTACCATTGGAACGTTGAAAGTAGCACCATCAACCTGAAAATCAGGAGCAACCGAAAACGGCAAAGAGAAAGTTCCCAAAACATTCTCTGTTAGCTGATTGGCTGTTTCAAGCGACAGCAAGGTATTTTCTTTTAAGTCATTAAGTGTTTCAGTGCTTAAAAGATGATTATTTTCCAATTGTTCAAGACGTTCAGTTATTGTTTTTTTGGAGAATCCACTCCAGTTAACTTTAGTCAATTTCATTTGTTTTTCCATAAATTCTTTCGTGTCCACGAATTTCTTTGAGGGCAAATGTTCCAGTTTTGTAATTTGCAAAAGAAGCATTACCGTCAGCATCTAAAACAGGTTCTTCAAAGAAGATTCTTTCGTAATCTTCAACAGAAAGAGCAATACGTTGTTTGAGTTCTTGAAGTTGGCTATTTTTAAGCTTGTCTTTGAAACCTTCAACCAATGTTCCAGTGAAAATTTCAGCAACTGCGCCACTTCCATAGCTGAAGAAAGCGATATCGTCACCACCTACCAAGTTTTCACTATTTTCAAGAAGTGAAAGGAGTCCAAGGAAGAGTGAACCGGTGTACATATTTCCGACTTGTTTACTATAAAGGATAGAGCTTTCAAAATTAGCTTTAAGTTTTTCTTGCAAATCAGCTGGCAATGTTTTATCCAGAATTTTATTAAAGCCTTTAAGGGCTAATTTTGGAAATGGTAAGTGGAAACAGAAAGCTGAAAAATCAGAAAGTGATGTATTAAAGCGTTTTTGAAATTCTGCCCATGTTGTTTTCAACATATCAAGGTATTGTTTGGTTGAATAAATACCATTGACATAAGGCGTTGTTGAATAATTAGGACGCCAGAAGTCCATAATGTCGCGTGTTTGAGCAACAGAATTATCATTTAAGAGCAAAATTTGTGGGTCTTGTGAGATAAGCATGGCAATGCTACCAGCACCTTGTGTTGGTTCTCCTGAAGTGTGGGCTCCGTAACGAGCAATGTCAGAAGCAATAACGAGGACTTTTGATTCTGGGTGTTTTTCAACGTGTAAGCGAGCGTAATCAAGCGCTGCTGTCGCACTGTAACAAGCTTCTTTCATCTCGATACTACGTGCAAAAGGCTGAATTCCCAAAAGGCTGTGAATACAAGTTGCTGCCGCTTTACTTTGGTCAACAGATGATTCTGTCGCAACGATAACCATATCAATGACTTCTTTGTCATCATCAGTAAGAATGCTGTCAGCAGCAGAAGCACCAAGAGTTACAATGTCATCATTGACAGGTGCAATACTAAGCGTTCTTAACATCAAACCTTTGCTGTATTTTTCAGGGTCAACTTGACGACTTTCAGCTAAATCATCCATGTTTAGCATATATTGTGATGTCGCAAACCCGATTTTATCAATACCGATTTTCATGAATAAACCTTTCTGAACGATTGAACTCACCTGATACTACAATGTTTACGAGTACCTGCCTAGCTAACTCATAATTAGCTCAAATGTCTTATGGCATAGTGAGTTCGTGATTATTATTAATTGAGTGACTAAATGTCCATTCATAATTCTACCATAAAGTTGTGAAAATGCTCTACAAAAAAATTATTTATTTCATTCGTCAAAGTAATGGGCAAAATATTTTGAATACAAGAAAAATACTAGCTTTTTTTGTTTATTTCAGATAAAATAGGAAAGAATGATTTTTTAACAAAATCAAAAAATCCAAAGGAGTGAATGGCGTGACAAAAGCTGATGTGATTTTTAAAGAAAATATCAAAAAAATTATGGAAGAAGGTGTCTTTTCAGAAAATGCTCGCCCTGTTTACCAAAGCGGTGGACAAGCTAATTCAAAATACGTTACAGGAGCGTTTGCTGAGTATGATTTGAGTAAGGGGGAATTTCCGATTACAACCCTCCGCCCTATTCCAATTAAAAGTGCTATTCGCGAAATCTTTTGGATTTATCAAGACCAAACGAATGATTTATCAGTTTTAAATGATAAATACAATGTCAAATATTGGAATGACTGGGAAGTTGACAACTCTGGAACGATTGGCGAACGTTATGGTGCTGTTGTCAAAAAACACGACATTATCCGTAAAATATTGAAACAATTAGAGGAAAATCCATGGAATCGTCGCAATGTCATCTCACTTTGGGATTACGAAGCTTTTGAAAATACAGACGGACTTTTGCCATGTGCTTTTCAAACAATGTATGATGTGCGTCGTGTTGACGGTGAGATTTACCTTGATGCAACTTTGACTCAACGTTCAAATGATATGCTTGTTTCACACCACATCAATGCTATGCAATATGTTGCCCTTCAAATGATGATTGCTAAGCATTTCGGTTGGAAAGTGGGAAAATTCTTCTACTTTGTCAATAACTTGCATATCTACGATAATCAATTCGAGCAAGCTCGAGAATTGATTTCTCGTGAATCTACGGATTGTAAACCACGTTTGGTACTCAACGTGCCAGACGGAACAGATTTCTTTGATATTAAACCAGAAGATTTTGAATTAGTTGATTATGAGCCAGTTAAACCACAATTAAAATTTGATTTGGCTATTTAATCCCTCTTTTGTAGTCGTTTCCGTATCACATTTCTGCATTTTTTAGGGAAATCTGATAAAATGAAATAGACGAAATGAGAGGACTGTATGACAAAGAAAATCGTTGCTATTTGGGCAGAAGATGAAAATCGTTTAATCGGAGTAAACGATGGCTTGCCATGGCGTTTACCAAAAGAATTAAAACACTTTAATGAAATAGACGAAATGAGAGGACTGTATGACAAAGAAAATCGTTGCTATTTGGGCAGAAGATGAAAATCGTTTAATCGGAGTAAACGATGGCTTGCCATGGCGTTTACCAAAAGAATCAAAACACTTTAAAGAAACAACCATGGGACAAGCTCTTTTAATGGGGCGTGTCACCTTTGACGGAATGAATCGCCGTATTCTTCCAGGACGCGAAACATTGATTTTAACAAGAGACAAGTCCTTTGAGCCAGAAGGTGTAACAATTGTTCATGACATGGACGAGGTTTTTGACTGGTTTGAAAAGCATGATAAGACCCTTTATATCGTTGGTGGGGCTAGTATCTATAAAGCTTTTCTACCGCATTGTGATGCTATTATTAGAACAACAGTTCACGGTGTTTTTGAAGGTGATACGTATTTCCCAGACGTTGATTTGACAGACTTTAAAAGAGTCTCTGAAACCTTCAACGAAAAAGATGATAAAAATGCCTACGACTTTACCATTACAGTCTTAGAAAAATAAAAACAGGGAGATAGGAATGCAAAGAAGTATTTTTGGTGTATTCACGGCTTTCTTAGCAGTTATTTGTATTTTATGTGCACTCCCAGCACTTAGAAAAAAACGATATGGGTTGGCAGTTCTTTTGTTTTTAAATGCCTTTACAAATATAGTCAATACCATTCATGCCGTGTATGGTACCTTATTTTAATTTAGAGAGAATAGAATTAGAGAGAATAAAAGATGGTTGGAAATCGAACAAATGATGTAAAAGTTTATTGCTCATTCTGTGGAAAAAGCCAAGATGAAGTGAAAAAAATCATTGCAGGAAACAATGCTTTTATCTGTAATGAGTGCGTGGCTTTATCACAAGAAATTATCAAAGAAGAACTTGTTGAGGGAGTTCTTGCAGATTTAGCGGAAGTTCCAAAACCTAAAGAGTTGTTAGCAACTCTTGACGAATATGTCGTTGGTCAAGATCGTGCCAAACGCGCGCTTGCCGTAGCTGTTTATAACCATTACAAACGTGTTTCTTTTGCGGAAAGTCGCAACGAAGAAGATGTTGATTTACAAAAATCAAACATTTTGATGATTGGTCCTACAGGTTCAGGAAAAACATTCCTTGCTCAAACCTTGGCTAAAACATTGGACGTACCGTTTGCGATTGCTGATGCGACATCATTGACAGAAGCAGGATACGTTGGTGAAGATGTTGAAAATATCCTCTTGCAATTAATTCAAGCAGCTGATTTTAATATCGAACGCGCTGAACACGGTATTATCTACGTGGATGAAATTGATAAAATCGCTAAAAAAGGTGAAAATGTCTCAATTACACGTGATGTTTCAGGTGAAGGTGTTCAACAAGCACTTCTTAAAATCATTGAAGGAACAGTTGCTAGCGTACCACCTCAAGGTGGACGTAAGCATCCTAACCAAGAAATGATTCAAATTGATACTAAAAATATCCTATTCATTGTTGGCGGTGCTTTTGATGGTATCGAGGATATTGTCAAGAAACGTTTAGGTGAAAAGGTTATCGGTTTTGGTCAAAATAACCGTAAAATTGATGAAAATGCTTCTTATATGCAAGAAATCATTTCAGAAGATATTCAAAAATTTGGCTTGATTCCAGAGTTTATCGGACGTTTGCCAGTTGTAGCGGCACTTGAACAGTTGACGGCTGATGATTTGGTTCGTATCTTGACAGAACCACGCAATGCCTTGGTTAAACAATATCAAACGCTATTATCATACGACGGTGTTGAACTAGAATTTGATAAAGATGCTTTGCAAGCTATTGCTAACAAAGCCATTGAACGTAAGACGGGAGCTCGTGGTTTACGCTCAATTATTGAAGAAACTATGATGGATATCATGTTTGAAATTCCTAGCCAAGAAGAAGTGACTAAGGTTCGTATTACTAAAGCGGCTGTTGAAGGCAAAGACAAACCAATTTTGGAAATTGCGTAAGGAGCTGAGATGACTGAGTATTTAAATACCCACAACGCTTCGCTTCTGTTGAGCGCAGCCAATAAATCCCATTATCCGCAAGATGATTTACCAGAAATTGCGCTTGCTGGGCGTTCAAATGTTGGAAAGTCGAGCTTTATCAATACCCTTTTAGGACGTAAAAATCTAGCTCGTACATCTAGTAAGCCAGGAAAAACACAATTGCTTAATTTCTATAATATTGATGATAAATTGCGTTTTGTTGATGTGCCTGGTTATGGCTATGCCAAAGTTTCTAAATCAGAACGCGCCAAATGGGGTAAGATGATTGAAGAGTACTTGGTAAGTCGTGATAATTTGCGTGCCGTTGTCAGCTTGGTTGATTTTCGTCATGACCCAAGCGCTGATGACGTTCAAATGTACGACTTTCTAAAATATTATGAGATTCCTGTTATTGTTGTTGCCACAAAAGCTGACAAGATTCCTTGTGGCAAATGGAACAAGCATGAATCAGCGATCAAAAAGAAATTAAACTTTGATAAATCAGATAAATTTATTATCTTTTCATCCGTTGACCGCACAGGTTTAGACGAATCTTGGGATAGTATTTTAGATGAATTGTGATAAAAGGGCTGGGGCTCCAGTCTTTTTTGTTTGTGCTATGTGGGTGCAAATTTGTATGCGTATGGGAAATTTTAAGTTGTCTAAAGTTGACAATCATTGTTTTTATATTTTTTGACAGAGACCTTCAACAATCCAGATTGTATTGCGTCTTGGAATTATAATGACACAAGCAAAGAATCTGAACACTTTTGTTTCGGTTTTTTGTTATAGTTTTTAACTAATAAATTAATAGATAATGACTATTATCTTTTCTCAAAATCTTGTGCTATCATAAACATATTAAAAATTGAGAGGGTTATATGGAAAATCATAATTTTGAAAACGAAGGTCAGTTTCAGCGAAAAATGACCAGTCGTCATTTATTTATGTTGTCACTTGGCGGTGTGATAGGTACAGGTTGGTTTTTAAGTTCGGGCTATACTATCGCTCAAGCTGGATCACTGGGAGCTGTTTTATCTTATCTAGTGGGAGCAGTGGTTGTTTGGTTATCCATTCCAATGGCACAAATCAATTTTCGTAAGGCATTTTTGAAAGAACATTCTATTGATGAATTGTCTTATCAAACGCCTTTTACACCAGTTTTGCCTTATATTACCATTATTCTTTTGGTGATTTCGATTATCGGAATTGCTTGGGATGCTTCGCAGCGTGCAGGCTTGTATTTTGGGATTCCATTTGTCATTTTGTGTTATGTTTACCATTATTTGCGTTATAAGAAGTGGTAGAAGGGATTTACTATGGGAAGATTTAAAGAATTGCTAGCCGGTCAAGATTATGTGATTTTAGACGGCGCTTTGGGAACTGAGCTTGAGAAGCGTGGTTATGACGTTTCGGGCAAACTTTGGTCTGCTAAATATTTATTGGAAAATCCAAGCGTTATCTAAGATTTGCATGATGTGTATTTACGTTCTGGTGCTGATATTTTAACAACTTCTAGTTATCAAGCAACTGTTCAAGGGTTAGAGGATTTTGGTTTATCTGAAAAAGAAGCGTTGGATATTATTTCTTTGACAGTGACTTTAGCTAGACAAGCACGAGATAATTTTTGGAATGTTTTATTTGATGAGGCAAAGAAAAAACGCCCTTATCCTTTGATTTCTGGGGATGTCGGACCCTATGCAGCTTACTTAGCTGACGGCTCTGAATATAATGGCAATTATCAGCTGACGCAAGAAGAATATCAGGCATTTCACCGCCCACGTATTCAAGCTTTACTGTCTGCTGGAAGTGATTTTTTAGGAATTGAAACGATTCCTAATGTTGCTGAAGCTAAAGCTTTGCTTGATTTATTGGCGACAGAATTTCCGCAAACAGAAGCCTATATTTCTTTTACGGCACAGGATGATAAACATATTTCCGACGGAACGCCGATTGAAGAAGTAGCGGCTCCGTGTGAACAAAGCCCGCAAATTTTGGCTTTTGGCATCAATTGCAGTAGCCCTGCCGTTATTTCTGGCTTGTTAAAACGGATTCGAACGGTTTGGCCCAAGCCTTTGGTGACCTATCCAAATTCTGGCGAGATTTCCGACGGTGCAACACAAACTTGGAAATCCATGCCACATAATTCACACACTCTTCTTGAAAATAGCAGAGCTTGGCACCAATTAGGCGCAAAAATAGTCGGCGGTTGCTGTCGCACAAGCCCAGAAGATATCGCATGCCTAGCCCAAGCCTTTCGAGAATAACTGAAGTAGGCAGATTATGGTGAGTTAAGATATAAGGAGTAGAAACTTTTATGCAGGAAAGTCGATTGTTTAGGATTGTTTATTACCTACTAAAAAAGGGAAAAGCTACGGCTCCAGAATTAGCCAAAAAATTCGAAGTATCAGTCAGGACAATTTACAGAGTTGATGCTATTAGCGCTTCAGGTATTCCAATTTATGCTATTCAAGGAAAAAATGGTGGCATTGTAATTGATGAGGAATTTACCTTAGATAAATTAGTATTATCATCAAAGGAAAAAGAACAAATTCTAACAGCTTTGCAAGGTTTACATGCTACCCATGACAAGGATTCCAATGAATTGTTGACAAAAATAAGTGCACTTTTTCAGATACAAACAACGAATTAGATTGAGGTGGATTTTTCAGATTGGCGGCAAGGGCAGCCAGAGCAGAATATTTTTAATGACATTAAATCAGCTATTTTAGATAAGCGCGTGATATCTTTTAACTATTTTAACAACCAAAAAGAGTATGTGTTTCGCTATATCCAACCCCTAAAACTTGTTTTTAAAAGTAAAGCATGGTATGTGTATGGTTTTTGTATGCTTAGAAATGACTGTCGGCTTTTTAAACTAACTAGAATCGAACAGCTTAAAATTACAGAGGAGCAGTTTACACCACCTGAAGTCATTCCCAAGGTTGATACGTTCATAAAGCAGGAAAATCTGATTACCGGAACTCTAAAATTTGATAAACAAGTAGCGTTTCGTGTGTATGATGAATTTTCACGAGATTGCATTACAGAAGAAAATGATTTTTTAGTTGTAAAGACACTGTTTCCAAATAACGATGTGTTTTATTCCTATCTTTTTTCTTTTGGCGAATACGTGGAAGTTTTAGAACCACGAGAAATGAGGGAAAGCGTACAGCGTCAAATTAAGAAAATTCAAGAAAAATATAAAACATGACAACTGTTGTCATGTTAAGTTTTATATAATGTTCTCAAAGAGAAAAGGAGAACAAATTATGAAACATGAATGGCGAAAACATGAAAAAGAGTTATATGGAGCGAAACAGTCACCACACCTTGTAAACCTTCCTAAACAACAGTTTATTATGATTAATGGTAAAGGTGACCCAAACCAAAAAGAGTTTTCAGATAAAGTGTCCGCTTTATTTTCGTTGGCATATGCCATAAAAATGAGGTATAAAAAAGCTCCTACCTTGGAAGACATAAATGATTACACAGTGTATCCATTAGAAGCAGTTTGGAAAACGGTAGATGACAATAAAATTTTGGATAAAAATCAACTTGAATATATCGCTATGATACGTCAGCCGAATTTTATCACAGAAAATATGTTTTTGACAGCATTGGAACATACTAGCCGTAAAAAGCCTAATGCACTTTATGAGCAAATTTATTTTGAGACAATCCCTGCTGAAAACTGTGTAGAAATTCTTCACATAGGTGCTTATGATGATGAACCTATCTCTTTTCAAAAAATGGATTTATTTGCTAAAGAAACTAATGTAAAGCGTTCAAAAAATTATCATAGAGAAATTTACTTGAATAATGAAAATCGTGTTAGCAAAGATAAGCTCAAAACCATTTTGCGCTATCCCATTGAATAATGGCTGGATGCTACTTTAGATTCATTTACCTAAAATACCCCTAGACTAGTATTGGTGCTAATCTAGGGGCGTTTTTTAATATCAAATATTACAAGCTTGCAAGCGATAGCGGACAACGACACTTGAATAATGGTAGATAATGCAAGCGAGAATTAGCGTTACTATCCAGATAGTTTTTTCATGTGTAAAATGATATAAAATAGCTGTTGTGATAGCACCGATGACAAAACTAATAACAACAAGGGAGTAATTGATAGCTTGGCGCTTCATAGCACACGTTTTTTCATCGGCATTAAAATACTGATGCCAAGCTGTTATCATTTTACGGTAATTCCCAGACGTCATCAGAATAGAATAAGCGTGTGATTCAATCTAACTGCCTGAAAATGTCAAGGTTAATAGCCCAGTTGCTAGTGCCAGCAAGACAACCCAAAGCAAACGAATATCTGGTAATAGTGGCAAAATCATTGTGTCAATCAACAACGGTAGCAGAGCATAAACTCTCCAAAAGGCTGTTTTGGCATTGGCACGCACATGCAAACCAAACATGAAACCAATTGAGAAGAAAAGAACAGAAAACAAGCGAATCAGCGTTTGCTGTAATGGACTATGACTAATATCAGCGATTAGAAAAAGAATATTACCAGTCTGAGTTGCGACCAAGGTATTGAATTGTATTTGACAATAGACATCTAAAGCGCCTCCCAAAAAGCCAAGTAAAACGGCCTCAAAGCGACTGTTTTGGGGCATATATTCTAATTCGTTCACATCATTTCCTCCTTTCTATAATGAACTCAATACTTTTATGGTAGCACTTTCTCAAATAGCTAACTAGCTCATTTTCAGAAAAAATGACACTTATTTCAAAATCAACTGGTCGCCTGCCAGAAAACTTTTCTGAAAGTCCTCGACAGGATGAAAATATTGTTTGCCAAATTCATCAATTAATCCGTGGAATTCTTGTGCATCCGCAAAGGTAACTGGTTGCGGTAGCTCTGCGAGCAATATTGCTAAGCTTTTATAGTCAGTTAAATCATTAATTCCTAATTGTGTAAACAATGTACGAGCGTATTTATCAGCGATAAATTGCGGTTGGTCAAAGATATAAGCCATGAGAACATCAGCAGTTTCTGGTCCAACACCGTGCAAAGACAATAAGACTTTTCGCAGTGAGCTACCATATTGTTGAACAATTTTTGTAGGATTTTCCTCATGCGCCAAATACCAACTAGTCACTTCTTGAATAGCCTTGCTTTTATTTTTCATAAAACCAGCAGGGCGGACAAGTTCTTCTAAGTTTTCTTTAGGCATACTCACCAGCACTTGCAACTCGTAGTTGCTAGCTGCTCTGATAAGTTGTGAAGCCCTAGTAGCATTTAATTCAGTCGTGTTTTGAATGAGAATAGCCTCAATGATGATTTGTTGCTTGGAATCAGCAGGCCACCAATTCGTTGCTCCCATATGTGTTAGCATTTTTTGATAAAGATTATAAAGTGTGAGTTGCATATCATTATCCTTTGTAAACTTTTTAGTTATTCTATTTTATCAAAATACCATAGAAAAAGCTCAACTTCTGTGAGTTGAGCTAAATAGGAGTGTTTAAAAATAGGAATTATTTTTCGCTGATGACTAGTTCTCCGTCAACCATGTCAGCTTTAAGGTGTTTAACATCTGTGTGATCGAGATAGAAATCAGTGATTTTATCGCGGATTTCTTGTTCAATGACACGGCGGAGTGGTCGAACACCCATAGCTTCATCATAACCTTCTTCGATAAGGTGCTGTTTAGCAGCATCACTAACCACCAAATCAATGCCTTTCTTGGCAATGGTCTTGCTAACTTCGTCAAGCATTAAGTCAACAATGTCGTTCAAGTCTTCTTTAGTCAAGTGAGAGAATTCGATAATACCGTTGAAACGGTTAAGAAATTCTGGGCGGAAGTATGGAGCGATACGATCCATAATTTTCTTATCTTTATCATCTTGACCAGTCAAAGCTTCGTTGCCGAATCCAGTATTAGAGGTGGCAATGATGACGGTATTCTTAAAGTTAATCGTATTACCTTGACCGTCTGTCAAACGACCATCATCCAAAACTTGGAGAAGAAGTGTGATGACTTGAGGGTCAGCTTTTTCAATTTCATCAAGAAGGACAATTGAGTATGGGTTACGACGCACACGTTCAGTAAGCGTGTTGCTATTGTCGTCGTAGCCAACATAGCCAGCAGTTGTACCGATTAATTTAGAAACGGCTGTGCGATCAGAGTATTCAGACATGTCAAGGCGGATAATAGCATCTTTTGAGCCGAACATATCAAGGGCTAATTGTTTAGCAAGCTCTGTCTTACCAACGCCAGTAGGACCGACAAAGAGGAAACTACCAATTGGTCGATTACCTTCGTCAAAACCAGCACGGTTACGACGAATGGCACGTGAGACGGCTTCAACAGCCCCATCTTGTCCGATGACTTTACCTTTCAAACGGCTAGCTAATTCTTTTAAGTGTTCAATATCACTTGCTCCCATATTTGATACGGGAACACCAGTTAATCGTTCGACAGATTCTGCCACATCATTAACGGTAGCTGTAACTTTTTGCCCTTCCGTATGGTTGTCAATTTGTTTTTGCAATTCTTCGATACGAACTTTGGTATTGAGAGCTGCTTCGTAATCTTCTTTAGCCACAGCATTTTCTTGTTTTTCTTTTTGGTCTGCAATTTCCTTTTCAAGAGATTTGACATCAGTTGCAGGGTGTTGAGCAGCCAAATGAGCAGCAGTCATATCAATCAAGTCAATAGCTTTATCTGGTAAACTACGTTGTGGGATATATTGAATTGAAAAATCAACAGCGGCTTTTAACACATTATCAGGGAGAATAACGTTATGGTGTTTTTCATATAAATCACGAATTCCCATTAAAATATTAAAGCTATCTTGAGCAGAAGGAGCATTTACTTTGACTTCGTTGAAACGGCGAGCGAGCGCAGCATTCTTCAAAATAGTATTACGATATTCGTCTTGAGTTGTTGCACCGATAACGGTCAATTCGCCACGAGAAAGTGCAGGTTTGAGAATATCAGCTAAGCCTTTCGAACCAGAGTCGCCACCAGTTGACCCCGCGCCTAAAATTTGGTGGATTTCATCAAAGAAGAGAATGATATTACCAGCGTCTTTAACTTCTTTGACAAGGTTTTGGATATTTTCTTCAAAAGCACCACGATATTGTGTGCCAGCTTCAAGACCAGAAATATCAATAGAAATAATTTCTTTATTTTTGATAGCTGCTGGCACATCACCATTGACAATAGCTTGCGCTAAGCCTTCGACAACGGCTGTTTTACCAACACCTGCCTCCCCCACAAGGACAGGATTGTTTTTGGTACGACGTGACAAGATTTCAGCAGTTTCTTGGATTTCTTTGTTACGTCCAATAACAGGGTCGAGTTCGTTAGCGCGTGCGCGTTCGGTCAAGTTTGTTCCTAATTTTGCCAAGATACCATCTTCTTTAGGAGCAGAAGTAGGCGTCCCTTCTTGGTATTCTGCGTTTCCAGGGAGCTTACCTGTTTGGCGATATTGTGCAAATTCTTCAGGAGTAACTTCGCGCCCATTAATCAAATAGCGTCTGTTTTCTGAATTGTACCCGCCCATGTTACCCATAAGTTCATTAAAAATGTCATCCATATTTCCAAAAGGATCTCTTCCATAAAAATTATTATTTGCCATAAATATTACCTCTTTTCAATCATATTTCCTAAAATGATACTATTGTACGATTTAGTGCCTGGAAGGTTAAATCTCTTTAGTCTTTACAAATCGTAGTAGAGAGGTCGTATTTAAAGAGATTTCTTAATTGTTCCTATCAATCACCTTCTGATATTATAATATACCATTGGTCAGTAAAAGTCAAATATTTATATGCAAAAAATCTGATTTTTTTAAAAGGAAGCGTTTTATATAAAACTAAACCGATACTATAATCTGTTTTTGAATTTTTCCTATCTTTAAAGGATATTTAAAAACATGAAAAGAATAAATATTTCATAAAAAGTATTGACACAAGGAGAAATATTGGATATAATAATTAAGGTTTTGTAATGAAACTGACCTAAGACAGCGGGGGAGCCGTGCTCATAATATTCCTGCCGAGGCACAAAACGTAATGATGAAATAACGTATTTGTACTTTCGTGTCTAGGTTTAGGTGCGAATTTTTTTTGTACCTAGCCCAAAAATAATAACGGAGGTAAAACTAATGAGTGAAGCAATTATTGCTAAAAAAGCTGAACAAGTTGATGCTGTTGCTGAAAAAATGAAAGTTGCTGCATCTATCGTTGTTGTTGATTCATGCGGTCTTACAGTTGAACAAGATACAGTTCTTCGCCGTACTCTTCGTGAAAACGGTGTTGAATTTAAAGTTATCAAAAATTCAATTTTGACCCGTGCAGCTGAAAAAGCAGGTCTTGACGAAATGAAAGATCTTTTCGTTGGACCATCTGCAGTAGCGTTCTCTAACGAAGATGTTATTGCACCAGCAAAAGTTCTTAGTGACTTTGCTAAAGATGCTGAAGCACTTGAAATCAAAGGCGGAGCAATCGAAGGCGCTGTATCTTCAAAAGAAGAAATCGCTGCCCTTGCATCATTGCCAAACCGCGAAGGACTTCTATCTATGCTCCTTTCTGTACTTCAAGCGCCAGTTCGCAACGTTGCACTTGCTGTCAAAGCAGTTGCAGACAACAAAGAAGACGACGCTGCTTAATGCGTATGGTAGCTTAACGCTACAAACAATTATCTAATAAAACAATTAATATTTTGGAGGAATCTACAATGGCATTGAACATTGAAAACATTATTGCTGAAATTAAAGAAGCTTCAATCCTTGAATTGAACGATCTTGTAAAAGCTATCGAAGAAGAATTTGGTGTAACTGCAGCTGCTCCTGTAGCTACAGCTGCTGCTGGTGCTGCAGACGCTGGTGCTGCTAAAGACTCATTTGACGTTGAATTGACTGAAGCTGGCGACAAAAAAGTTGCTGTTATCAAAGCTGTACGTGAAGTTACAGGTCTTGGTCTTAAAGAAGCTAAAGCTCTTGTTGATGGTGCACCTGCTAATGTTAAAGAAGGCGTTGCAACTGCAGAAGCTGAAGAAATCAAAGCTAAACTTGAAGAAGCTGGAGCTTCAGTTACTCTTAAATAATAGGGTAACTACTCAAGTAGCCTAATAAAACTGATAAACCGGCTGGTCTTAGAACTAGCGGTTTTTTTGTTTGTTCAAAAAGGGGCAAATGCAAATTATTTAGAACAGAAAAACAGACTCTATATTCTATGCCAACCGTGATTTTGCATGGAATACAGAGTCGATTTTATTTGTTAAAGGTTATCAATGTTATTTGTTTCGTCTAAATCAAAGAAATCGGTCAGTTTGATAATCATTCGTTGGATGTCGTGAGCAATTTTCTTTGGTTCTTCTGGATTTTCCTGCATAACCCAATTGCGCAAGGTGTTGTAGTAACCGCCAACAATAAAGTTCATTGCATAATTTTGGGTATCAATTTTCCCGCTGTAAGCAAACCATGGAAGTGCGCTACTCATGTAAACTTCCTTGGCGTGCTCGTTGAATTGGTGAAAGAAAAAATCGTAGTGGTGGTGTTTTATCAAGACGTGTAATGTTTCACGCTCTTGATACCAAAAGTTCAGCGCTTCAGCCAACATATCCTCAAAATTATCCGTTTCGGTAAAATACTTTCTTTCAGCAAGGTAATGATTGATAATTTGTTCAAAATAGTGATTTAGCAGTTCGTTTTTATTAGCAAAATGTCGGTAAAATGTTCGTCTTGAAAAACCTGGCAAATCAAGAATATCCTTAATTTTGATTTCCTCATAGCTTTTATTTTCTATTAGGGAGATAAGAGCTTGGAAAAGCCTATCCTTGGTTTCTTTTTGCTTGTTTTGTTTTTCCGTCTATCATGCTGTGACCCCTTCCTAACAGGAAAACAAAAAAATGAGAGTTGAGAGCTCCTTGCTTTTATAGCATACATTAGTTACATTATACCACCCTAACCTAAAGTGTAGATAAAATAAGTATCGTATAAATACGTTTTCATAAAATGTAAACGTATTTATGATTGTTTAGTCACAAGATAAGTATAAAATTTGATTCAATTAAGTTTCGGTTTATTTAGTTTTGATAAGTTTCTCCTATTAAAATGAATAACTTTGGAACTCTGCCTGATGATAGACAGTCATCTAAAATTATGATAAGATACGATAGGTTGAAGGAGCTGTGACGTATGCAAAATAATTCTTTTTATTACATGTCAGTCATCTATTTGATTATTTTCTTCGTGGCAATTATTTACAATATTGCCCATTCAAATATGGTATTTGTGTATTTATGGTCGGCGCTTTTTTTAGGAAATTTAGCTTTCTTAATCTATAGTTTCGTTAAAAATCATAAGAAAAATAAATAGCAATAAGCTGATAGCAATGCGATTACAGCAAGAAAGCCCTCTTTTTTGAAAGGGGGCTTTTTATGATATGTTAGCTAATACTTGCTATAAGGCTATCAGCAGTTGTTGTCGGCAAGATACGGACACGGTCTAATGATAATAAGCCGTCGCTAGCACTGGCAATACCTTCGTTGGTCGTCACGCCGAGTTTATAATTAAGGTTTGCTGCGATTTGAAGTGTTGTGTCAGAATAACGCCCAGCTGGATAGGCGATAGCGATAGTATCTTGATTAAGATTGGTATCGAGATAGTTTTTAGAATCTTCCATTTCAGAAGTCTGAGTTGCGTCATCACTAGCTGACAAGTCAGGATGTGTCACGGTGTGGTCTTGGAAAGACATGCCGTTTGCTTTCATTTCTAACATTTCATCAAGTGATAAATTTCCGCTATTTCCAACAGTACTTGTAATGACATTGTTTGTTGCTTTTGCACCGTATTTTTGCAAGATAGGGTAAGCATTGTCATAAAAATCCCAAAGGCTATCATCAAACGTTAACCAAACAATTTTACTATTGCCGTTTGGAAGCACATTTTCGGTTAAAACTTTGTAGGCTTCTTCGGGTGTTAAAAAGTAGTAACCTTCTTCAGAAAGACGTTGAATATGGCTTTTAAATGTTGTCGGATCAACGATGAGGTTAGCGTTTGAAGCTTCTTCCGCAGCCATAACGTGGATAGCGTGATACATAAGAATGGGAACAGAGACATTTGAATCCTGTTTTACCCAGTTAACCTCGTTTTCATTGGTATTAGCAGAAGAGCTGTCACTTGTCACCGTTGATGCAGAAGAAGTCGCGGTAGTATTTGTATGGCTAGCACTTGATGATGACACTTGTTCGGTTTTAGTTGTTGAAAAAATGAAGTTGTTCTCCTTTAAAGCTATAAAAAGAAAAACACTTGCGACAATACAGGCTATTAATAGAATAATATTTATAATAGCTAATGGCTTGTTGCTATGTTTTTGATGTTGACGACGTTTTTCCATAATATTTAACGTTCTCCTCGCAAAAGTCTACTCCTATTATACTATTTTTTTAAGACAAAGAGAACTGTTTACTGTAAACTGCGGAAAGATTTTCAAAGGATGTTATTTTTCTGTAAATTCTGAATAATTTTATGGTATAATGTAGGAAATGTTTTTATTTGAGAGTGGGTAGTCTGAAAATTTGGCTATGCTGTTCGAAATTTGCTTATTAAGGAGAAAAAGATGTCAATAAAAATTGCTTTACTCGGTTTTGGTACTGTTGCCAGTGGTGTTCCTTTTCTTTTGAAAGAAAATCAATCAAAAATTACTGAAGCAACCCATGACACGATTGAAATCACTAAGGTTCTTGTCAAAGATGATGACGAAAAAAATCGTTTGTTAGCTGCAGGAAATGATTATAATTTCGTTACAAATGTTGATGATATTTTGAGTGATGATAGCATTGACATTGTTATTGAATTAATGGGACGCATTGAGCCTGCTCGTACATTCATTACAAAAGCGCTTGAAGCAGGAAAAAATGTTGTTTCTGCCAATAAAGACTTGATTGCTACTCATGGTAAAGAATTAATTGAACTTGCCCTAGATAAGGGCGTTGCTTTCTATTATGAAGCAGCTGTTGCTGGTGGTATCCCAATTCTTCGTATACTTGCTAATTCGCTTACTTCTGATAAAGTTACACGTATTTTGGGTGTTCTTAATGGTACATCTAACTTTATGATGACTAAAATGGTTGATGAAGGTTGGACTTACGAAGATGCGCTTAAAACAGCTCAAGAGCTTGGTTATGCTGAAAGTGACCCAACAAATGACGTTGAAGGTATCGATGCTGCCTATAAAGCTGTTATTTTAAGCCAATTTGGTTTTGGAATGACGATTGATTTTGATGATGTTGCACATAAGGGACTCACAACAATTACACCAGATGATGTTGCTGTCGCTCAAGAACTTGGCTATGTCATCAAATTGGTCGGAGATGTGCGTGAGGTTGAATCAGGTATCTCAGCAGAAGTTTCCCCAACTTTCTTGCCAAAAGCACATCCGCTTGCTAGTGTCAACGATGTTATGAATGCAGTCTTTGTGGAGTCAATCGGTATCGGGGAATCGATGTATTATGGACCTGGTGCTGGTCAAAAACCAACAGCAACGTCTGTAACTGCTGATATTATCCGTATTTGTCGTCGTATTAAAGACGGTAATGTTGGTAAACCATTTAACGAATTTGTTCGTGAAACAAAATTGGCAAATCCCGCTGATGTGAAGAGTCGCTATTACTTTGCGATTAATACCCCTGATAAAAAAGGTCAATTGCTTCGTTTAGCTGAAATTTTCAATTCTGAAGATATTTCATTTGAACAAGTGCTTCAACAAAAAGCCAATGGTACACGTGCGCGTGTGGTTATCATTACACACTCAATGAGTAAAACACAGTTGGCTGATGTAACAGCTAAATTGGAAGCAGTAGAAGATTTCCAAGTGGTTAATACACTTAAAGTATTAGGTGAATAATAACTGATTAAGTGAAAGGAAAAGCTCAAGACTACTTTTGAGTATGATAATGATATGAGAATTACAGTACCAGCAACCTCTGCTAATGTTGGACCAGGCTTTGATTCGGTCGGCGTAGCGGTTTCTAAGTACTTAACGATTGAGATTTTAGAGCCTTCTGAAAAATGGGAGGTTTTACATGATTTGGGTGACGTTCCTAGTGACGAAACAAATCTTTTGATTACGACAGCTTTACAAGTGAAAGCTGACCTACAACCACATCGTATTAAAATGGTTTCAGATATCCCGCTGGCACGAGGATTAGGGTCATCTTCATCAGTTATTGTGGCTGGAATTGAGTTAGCTAATCAGTTGGCTCATTTACAGCTTTCAGCTGATGAAAAATTGGTGATTGCGACAAAAATCGAAGGGCATCCAGACAATGTTGCGCCAGCTATTTTTGGTAATCTTGTTATTTCATCTTATGTTGATGAAAAGGTCAATAGTGCCGTTGCTGCCTTTCCTGAAGCCTCTTTCGTGGCTTTTATTCCTAATTATGAATTAAAGACTAGCGATAGCCGGAATGTGTTGCCAAATAAGTTTTCTTATAAGGAAGCCGTTGCTGCCTCATCAATTGCCAATGTAGCTATTGCTGCGCTTCTAACAGGTGATTTGGAAAAAGCTGGAAAAGCGATTGAAGCTGACCTTTTCCATGAACGTTTTCGTCAAAAACTAGTTAAAGAATTTGCACCGATTAAAGAAGCAGCTCACGAGGTTGGTGCCTATGCAACTTACCTATCTGGTGCAGGTCCAACGATTATGACCTTGGCTCAAAAAGCAAAAGAAGCAGAGCTTGTTGAGCGCCTTGAAGCGCTCGCTTTGGATGGTGAAGTTGTCGCACTTTACGTTGATACTAAAGGAGTTTTTGTTGAAAAAGACTAATTTGGGAATTTTGCTTGGCTTAATAACCTATATTTTGTGGGGCTTTTTATCCCTTGTTGGATCAAACAGAAAAAATAGGGAAATTTGTACGTTTATTAACCAAAGAAATAACTCAACGTAAGCAGCTACTTTCTAGCTATAACGTTAGTACCATTGACCTTTATCGTAAAGTTAGCTCTGAAAGCTTGCCTGATATTTTTATCGTTCTAGATAATTTTGATGCTATTAAAGGTGAACCTATTGAAGCAGAAGTTTTTAAACTCTTACTACAAGTGGCGCGAGAAGGGTTGGCTATTGGATTACATGTGTTAATGACAGCTAGTCGTCAGGCTAATTTGAGAGCAACGCTTTTTAGTAACTTTAAACACCAACTAAGTCTTAAACAAAATGATCCTGCAGATGTCAAAATGCTGTTGGTAGGACGAATTTGGCAGAAATTGAAGATATCAAAGGTCGGGCATTAATGAAACGATCAGGTTCCGTAGATAGTTTACAGTTTGCTTTACCAATTAAAGCAACAACGGATTTTCAAGTTGTAGAGGGTCTTCAGGAAGAAGCCTTAGCTTTATCAACACTTTGGCAAGGAGAACGTCCAACTGTTATTCCAATGGTGCCTGATGAATTGACGACGGATAATTTCTATGGTCATTCAAGTGTTCAAGATGCTATTTCTCAAGGGGAAGTTCCTCTTGGACTTGACTTAGAGACGGTGGACGCAGTAATGTGGAAACATCGAAAAAGTAGTTTCCTTTATTTAGTAGATGATGAACGCTTAATGATTCAATTCACAGAACAAGTGGCAAATGTATCGCGTTTGGAAAATCGCTATCTTTTAGTGATTGCTTCTGAACATCACCAACTTCCTAGCAATCTGGGGTGTGAGGTACTTTCAGACCAAGATAGTATTTCTGAGATGTTAGAGGCATTGGAGCAAAAAATTTCTGAGCGTTTAGAATCCAATCGCCGTCAGTTTGTAGCTACCCTTATTTTTTACGATATGGTAAACTTAGTGGAAGAATTAGATAAAGCTAGTTTAGAGCGTTTAAGTTATATCTTGGAAAAAGGGTATCAAGTAGGCTATTGTAGCATGGTCTTATCTGATGCCACTATTACTAAGAAAATTGACGTAGCTTCTAAGGTTGTTCGATCTTCTAAGGAGGGATTGCTTGGAATTCGCTTATCAGATCAAAATCTGTTTAATGTGATGAATAAACCTATAAAAGAGGGGCAGTTAGATAATCAAGTTCATTATTATATTTCAGATAATCAAGCTTATAAAATAAAAGTATTAATGGGAGACTAGAAAGGAATAATCTATGTGTAAAGCGAGTATTAAAGCTAGTATTCGTAGTGTTAATGCTTCGTTAAAGACTACGTTACATTCTTCATCTAAAAGCAGTACTAGTCCAACTTTTACCCCTAAT
>ERZ1034949.33-NODE-33-length-85301-cov-64.507953_pt1 | contig 85301 bp, 62 predicted proteins | sample MGYA00520590_ERZ1034949 | MGnify/ENA primary metagenome ERZ1034949 (study PRJEB33766, sample SAMN09781752) | gut metagenome | biome: gut microbiome | host: Homo sapiens | place: Madagascar | study: EMG produced TPA metagenomics assembly of the PRJNA485056 data set...
TTTTCGTATCTTTGCGAAAAGTTTCGTTACGAAAAAATTCGATTATGGAAAATCCGCTTAAACTTGGCTCAATAGCTTTCATTCGCAGTTTTGAACAAAAACAACTCATAGTTTTATGGCTCCTAAGTCTATGAGTTCCGAGAAGGAAAACATAGAGTTAAAAAGCAAAGAAAAAAATAACACGGACAAATTGAATTTGTCCGGACAAATTATCCGGTAGCTTATAAGTTACTAATATTTAACTCTTTACAAGCGACCGGACAAAAGAGCCGGACAAATTCAAATTGTCCGTGTTTCTGTTTTAACTTAATTATTTTAACTTTTTGGTCAAAAACCACCTGTTTTCAGCCTTTCTGCCTGAAAGCAGAAGGCGTTACTCCTCTCATCTTCTTGAAAAACTTAGTGAGATGTGCCTGGGATGAGAAGCCGAAGGTATTGGCTATCTCCTGCACCGTATGCGTGGTGGTAGAAAGCTCGCGCTCTATCTCCTTCACGATGTATTCATCGATGATTGCCTTCGGCGTCTTGCCGGAGATGCGGCGGGTAACCTGCGCCAGATAACGGCCACTCACATTCAACTGGTCAGCATAGAAATGCACATCGCTATAGGTGCGGCAGAAGTTGTTCACCTGCGAGATAAACTGGTTGTAAAGCTCGGAACTCCTGCCCTGCAGATTGCTCTCCCTAACCAGTTCTATATTGATGAAATCCTGCGCCATCGCCAACGCTTCCTCCATCTTCTTGCCCTGATTCAGATAGATGGCAAGGGCAGAAGAGAAGCGGTTGATGAGACCATGCGAATTGGCATTATCGAGCCGGTAAATCCTGAGCCCCTGCTTCTCGGCAAGCTCCAGAAGTCGGGAGTTCTGAAGAATGATGTCACTCTCCTTCTTTCTCGCCACAACTACCGAGCAGAGCGGCAGCAGACGGTATTTGATCTGGCTCACCACATCCTCGGTCATCAGCGCATCGCCCTGGCTCGACCAGATGGAAGGAGCATAGATGATGTGTTCGGGACGATACTTGGTCAAGGCATCGATGAGCACATTCAGCGTCTCTACCTTGCGTATCATTCCCACCTTCACGATGTTGGGCTGCATATCGTTCATGATTGCCTCTATCTGTCCGGAAACAATCTCGGCAGGAATATCGAAGAACTCCTGGATACCCAGGGTATTCTGCACGGTGATGCTGGTTATCGCCGAAACGGCATAACCTCCCAATTCGAATATCGTCTTGATATCCGCCTGCACACCAGAGCCACCGGTGCTGTCGGAACCTGTAATCGTTAATATTGGCAACATATCGCTTGAACTTTAATCCATATACTTTCGCTTGAACTTTAAACCTTATACTTTTTTAACTACGCATAAACTCGGTAGGGGTCATTCCAAACGCCTTGGAGAAACACTTGGAGAAATAGCTGCTGTTAGAGAAGCCTACTGTGTACATTACCTCCGACACGCTGAACTTGCCTGCCTTCAATAATTTTGCCGCCTTCTGCATTCTCATATCACGGATATACTCCACCGGAGACTGACCCGTAAGCGCCTTCAACTTTCGGTAAAGCTGCTTGTTTCCCATGCCCATCTTCTCCTGAAGTATCGACACGTTAAAGTCGGAATCCACCATATTCTCTTCTATCGTCTCCTTAATCTCGTCGAGCAGTTTCTTATCCAGCTCATCGATCTCAATTTCCGGAGTAGTCTGCTGACCATTGAAATTTACGATCATTGCCGACTCAGATTCGCTGCCGGAAGCATTCACATCAAGATTAGAGACTACCAGATGGTTGACTTCCTCGAACGAATGGTGAGCGGCAGCATTCTTCAGATCATCGGCAAGGTTGGCATAGAACTGCATACGCGCCTGTACCTGCTCCAGGATTTCCTCCTTCTGCTTTTTCGCCTCGTTCAACTGCTTTCTTACGAAATGGGCATTGATGACCCAGGCTATACCCACAATCAGGAGGGTAAGATAGAACAGCTTGCACCAGATGGTGAGATACCATGGTGGGAGAACGGAGATTTCGAGCTGATAAACTTCATCTCCGATATTTCCCTCGCCATCCACCACATGCACGGTGAGATGATAATCGCCATACGACAATCCATTGTAAGTGATGTCAAGATTGCCCTTGTCCAGATAGTGCCACTCGTGGTCGCTACCCTCCAGACGATAGGCATAGACGGCTGTAGGATGATCGGCAAAAGGCAAATCTGACAGCTGGAGCGTGAAGTTGTTCTCATCATGCTTCAGTACAAGCGTCTTCAGTCCCACAGGCGAAACACCCGGTGTTCCCTCAATGTTCTCGTCGAGCAAGGCATCCTGGGTCTGTCTGCCATTCACCACGATACCCGCCAGGAGCAGCTGCGCCTTGTCGTCCTTCGGCATGGAAAGGTCGGCACGGATGGAGATGAAGCCATCATTGCCACCCATCACCACTTCGTGGTTCAGCTTGGAATAATAGATATTATTCGGACTCTCCATCGGAATGAAGAATCGGAAACTGTTGTTCTCTGAATCCAGCACGCTGCAGACATTGCCTGCTACGACCCAGACCTTGCCTTCCACATCGCACATGGAGACCACCTTCGCACCAATCTTCCATTCCTTGCTTTCCACCTCCTTGCCCTTCATCGGCAAGTTCACCATATAGCACTTCACGCTGGAATTATATCCTACCCACACATTGCCGTTGTCAGACTTCATCAGATAATTGATGGCATCAGTGCCAGGGATATGGGAGATGCGAAGGGTACGGGTATCGATACGGTCGAGATGATTATAAGATGATGCCCAGACCATTCCCTTGCCATCGAGTACCAGCTGACCGATGTGCAGGCCCGAGAGGGCGTTCTTTCCCTTGTCTGAGAAATGATAATCCGCCACACAGGTGGCTGTAGCAGCAGATGAGAGCGAGATGGCTGCCAGAAGGCGCTGCTTGTCAAGCACGAAGACGCCACCCTGATAAGATGCCATCCACATCCTGCCCTTCTGATCCTGAAGAATATCATAAGCCCAGGCAGTAGAATACTTGCCGGTCTTGTCATAGACGATGAAGTTGAGCAACTTTCCCGTACTCTTCTGATAGAGGTTGATGCCGTGGTCTGTACAGATCCATACATCCCCCTCCTTGTCTTCATAAATCTTGCGCATACGGTTGTGAGCCAGAGGAGCCGAAGGATTGTTCTGCTTATACCATACCACATTCTGATATTCAGATGCAGTTCCCTGCACGCGCACTCCCTCTGCATAGTGAATCAAGCCGTTGGTTCCGCCCATCCACCAGTCGCCGCTGCGGGTCTGAAGGATAGCATGCAGACAGTTGCCCTCGCCCGAGAAGGTAATCTTATCGAGCGAAGTGTAGCGATAGTAGGTATGGGTAGATAAACGGGAAAGTCCGTGATCGGTACCGATCCACACATTCTGCCACTTATCCACATAGCAGGACCATACGATATTGTTGGGGATGGTTGCCTCATTGCGCGAGTCGTGAACGAAATGCTCCAGACTGTTGTTCATCGCCATGCGGTAAAGGCCATTATCTGTACCGATATAGAGATTGCCATCCTGGTCTTCGTCCAGACACTTCACGGAGTTTCCATCCAGCGCCGCAATCTTGGAGAAGTTCTGCAAAGCCTGGTCGGCACAGTACAAGGCTCCCTCGGTACCTATCCAGTAACAGTGGCGCTTGGCATCATAAGCCAGGGCATTCACCAGCGGCTGTGCTCCGGGAGTCAGGAGAATCTGGCGCTGGTTGAGACGGAGTCCGGCGAGAGAACCCACCAGAAGTCCCTTCTGCGTATGCAGGATAGCATACACATCGTTGCCAAAGGCATCTTTCCTGCCTTTCATATCGAGCACTCGCAACGCCCTTGCCACCTTTTTACTGCCCTTGCTTCCATCAGATTCCATTGCTGGCGCAGAAGCATAGATTCCCTTCTGCGTATCAAACTTCAGCATTCCATTGCCCGTAGCCAGATAGAGCATGCTACCCTCGAAGCCGAGCGCATTGATGCTGACATGACTAAAGGTATGGGAAGCAAAATGACGATAGTCGTGATAGCCATCATAACTGTAGAGACCATTGTCGGTACCCAGCCAGACGACTCCTGATGTATCTTGGGTAATGGCATAGACAGCCTGAGCACCATCCAGGGTGGTGTTGACGAAACGTTGCGCATGGAGCGCTATGGATATAAAAAGCATAGCTATCGCCATGCTTATTTTAGATAAAGCGGTTAGTGATTTGTTCATAGCTGCAAAAATACACATTATTCACGATAATGCCAAATATTATTAGAGAAAAATAACAAAAGAATAAGGAAAAGTTGCTTTCAGACCTAAGGAAAACGAAGGAAAGGATAAGGAGAAGATGCACAAAGAATAGAAAGAAGTTGTTCAAATGATAGGGAGAAGTTGTTGAAAGAATAGGGAGAATTTGTTGCTACCATTAGAAGAAATCTCCGTTCAATACTGCTGAACGTATGTTCAACAGTGCTGAACACACATTCAACAGTGCTGAACACACATTCAACGTCGCTGAACGAAGAATTCCCCTAGGGGTAAGAACTTCTACTCCTAGGGGAATCTAGATTTATCATTAGTAAGTCTGCTTTATATTGCCTGCAGCGTAAGCGACTTTTCCATATTGCGCTTGCCATCCTTTACGGTGAGGATGATGTCGCCCTTCTGTGCCTTGCTCTGAACAACAATAACGAGTTTGCCAGAGAAGAGTCGCATGTGTGGCTGAGTGAAGGAATCGAGCGAAGTAGCATCACCGTTGCATGCTGCCTTGAAGGTTCCGGCACCCTTTACCTCGAAGGTAAGTTCATCATCGGCGAGCGGACACTCATTGCCGTCCTTGTCCAGGAGGCTCACGGTGATGAAAGCAAGGTCGTTGCCATCGGCATTCAGCAGCACGTTGTGCTCATCGGTGCAGCCTTCTACCATGCAGGCGATAGGCTCATGGTCTGGAGTCTCCACGCTGAACTTCATCTGCGCTGGTTCGCCGGCTGTACGCTTCACGTCCTCTCCTACCTTGTCGCCATACTGGTTGTAGGTAACCACACGAATCTCGCCTGGTTCATACTTCACATTGTTCCAGCGGAGGCGATAGCGGTCGAGGCGGCTTGACTTGTCCTTGCGAACTCTGCCCTGGCTCTTGCCGTTTACGAAAAGCTCGCCTTCCACACCATCGGTATAGCAATATACAGGGGTAACCTGTCCTTCTCTACCCTTCCAGTTCCAGTGAGGAAGAAGATGGGTGGTGTGCTGATGCTCGTTCCAGCGGGCACGATACATATAATACCTATCCTTTGGAAGTCCGGCAAGGTCGCAGATTCCGAAGTAACTGCTGCGGCTTGGCCAGTAGGTATCATAAGGAGTCGGCTCGCCCAGATAATCGTAGCCCGTCCATACAAACTCTCCGATTACCCAACTGTAATCATCCTGCATCTTCCAATCATCATCCGGAAGATTACTCCAGGAGCAATACTCCGTATCATAGCTGGAGCACTGGCCATCGGCGTATGGATTGTTGTTGCTGGCACGCACCTGAACCGGGAACTTATACACGCCTCGGGAGCTGACGGTAGATGCTGTCTCTGAACCCAGGAGGAATCCCTGAGGCAACTGCTCGATATTCTTATAATATTTATGTACACGATAGTTGAAGCCCGGAACGTCCATTACCTGGGCAAATCCACTCTTCAGGGCAGCCTCAGCCTGATCCATACCCTGGGTTACAGGGCGGGATGGGTCGTACTGATGACAGATATCCTGCAGATGCTTAGCTATCTCCTTACCCTCCTTGCTCCACTGCTCAGGAATCTCGTTGCCGATACTCCACATAATGATGCTAGGATGGTTGCGATGGTGCTTCACCAGATTGGTCATATCCCTGTCGCTCCACTCCTTGAAGAACTTGGCATAGCCATTCTTGCACTTAGGATAAATCCACATATCGAAGCTCTCTGCCATTACCATCATACCGAGAGAATCGCAGATTTCCATCTGCATGGTAGAAGGCATGTTATGGGCTGTACGGATGGCATTGCAACCCATCTCCTTCATCGTCTTGATCTGGCGGATGAGGGCAGCCTTGTTCTCTGCTGCTCCCAACGGACCGAGGTCGTGGTGCAGGCAGACACCCTTGATCTTGCGGGTGATGCCATTGAGCTGGAAACCATTATTCTTGGATACCAAGATGGTACGGATACCGGTCTTCAGCGTCTGGACATCAGCCACCTTCTTTCCTTCATATCGGGTTAACTTCACCTGATAGAGATAAGGAGATTCCGGAGACCAGAACTGAGGGTTCGATACCTTCAGGGTAGTCTTGATTTGCGGGGTTGCACCCGATACGGTCTGCTCGGCAACCTTTATACCAGCCTCATCCAACAAGGCGATGACAGTCTTGCCCGATTTTCCTATCTTTCCTTCCAAGAGAGCATTCACTTCTACTTCAGCCTCCTGCTTGTCTGCTTTCAGGGTACGCACGAAGGTATCCCAAGTAGAGAAGTTCTCGTTGCCGTAAAGTTCCACGGAAGCCGGACGGTAAAGACCGCCACCTGGATACCATCGGCTGCTTTCCTCTACATTGTTGAGATGAACCTCTACGAGATTCTTCTTTCCGCCAAACTGCACGTAAGGTGTGATGTCGATGCGGAAGGCATTGTAACCGTAAGCCCATCTGCCAGCCTCCTTGCCATTCACGCTCACCACAGGCTGACTCATCGCACCATCAAATACGAGGACGGCACGCTTGTAGCCCTTCGGCAACTGAAGATTCATCTTATACACGCCCTCTCCAATCCAAGGGAGAGCTCCAGAGCGTCCCGACTTCTCGGTCTTCTCCTTTTCGCCATTCTGCTCGATAGCCACCATCTGCAGGTCCCATTTCTTATCGAAAGGACCCGCGATAGCCCAGTCGTGAGGCACGGCTACCTGAGACCACGCTTTGCCATCGCGGGAGAAATCCCACGATGGCAAATTTATTATTTTTCGGCTCTGCGCCTGGCACATGGTAGAAAGAGCCAGGGCGAGAGACACGAAAGTAATGCTTTTCTTGATCATATCTTTTCTTCTAAGTCAGTATCATATTCCATGTTAAAATTCGCTTTCTATCGCTCCCAAAGGAAGCGAAGAAAGCTAACTTACCCGATTACTTGAAGGCATCGAGTGCAGCGGTTGGCTTGCCGCTGTTGTCGAAGGCTCCCTTGTCGTAGCCGTTCCAGCCGCTGTTACACTCAGGCTCCCAATAGAACACGCCCTCGCAGGTAGAGATAGACTTGCAGCCATCCACCATCTTCTTGAGGAATGGAGCGGCATTCTCTGAATTCCACACCATACCAATCTCTGAGATGATGACATCGCAGTTGTATTTGCCGGAAAGGGTCTTGATGTTGCTGAGGCAGTCATCAGAAACCTGCTCCCAGGTCTTGTCGGTAATCCAATCAGGATAGAGCGACATACCGATGACATCCCATTTGGCTCCATTCTGCTTCAAGCCATCAAACATCCAGGTATATTGGCTCAGATTGTTTCCCTTATCGAGATGCACAATCACCTTAGCCTCCGGATAAACCGCCTTGACGGCATCATAACCGGCATTGATATAAGCGGCAAAGTTTGCCATGTTCTTAGAGGCACGGCCTGTCACCTTCAGGGCAGCATCGCCATCCTCATCATTCCAGAGCATTCCGTCGGTGGTCTCGTTACCTACCTGTACCCACTCTACGTTGACGCCTCTTGCCTTCAAGGCATTCAATACATCCTTGGTATGATCGGCAACCGCCTGCTTCATCTGCTCGAAGTCATAGTTTTTCCAGGCAACAGGAACACCCTGCTTTTCTGGGTCTGCCCAGGTATCAGAGTAGTGGAAATCAATCATCAGACGCATACCGAGCTGCTGAGCTCTCCATGCCTTTGCCACCACATCATTCTTTCCGTTCCATCCATCCTCTGGGTTTACCCATACACGAAGGCGGATGGAGTTCATGCCGAGGTCGCGGAGAAGCGCCATGCACTCCGTAGCCTTACCGTTAGCATTATAGAACTTCTTTCCGCTCTGCTCCATCTCTGTAATCCAACTTACATCGGCTCCCTTGGCAAAGCCACTCATATCGTATGTCTTCTCCTTTTCGGGAGTGGTATTATCATCATTGCTGCAACTCGTGCCCGTGATAGAAAACAAGAGTGCTGAAGCCAGCAATATGGCTTTTCCTAAAATATTCTTCATTGTTATTCTGCCTTTAAGTTATTTTTATAATGCAAAGATAATCAAATAAATGATTCGTTTACAATAAGGAAACTTACCCATGATGAATATTCCGTGCAACCGATTGCACGGAATATTCATTAAGCTATTCATACTTCCATGTCATGGTGTTGAGATCGGCTGTAACCGTAAACTCAGTTTCACCATTTTCATCGCCAAACCAGATATCCCAAGCACCATCGCCAGAAGTTAACTTGAACTGCTCGCCATCGGCACCATACCAGGTCTGCTTGTCGTCCTTGTTCTCGCCTACGTAGATGAAGCGGAAATTCTCCCAGGAAGTTGGCTTGTACTTGCAGGTATAAACACCATCGCTCACCTTGCTCATCACGGCAAGAAGGGTGTTGCCATCCTTGCTGAACATGCAGAGGGTATTGCTTGCCTCTGGCTCTGGTGCTGTCTGGTTGCCAGATTTGATAGAGTAAGTCAGGTCGCTGTTCTCGCCCACCTTCACGGTAATGGTATAAGTACCCGCCTTGGCGATATTCACGCTGCCAGCAGTTGCGGCATCAGTCATCTTGCCATCAGCAAGAGTGTAGTTCATTGTCTTCACTACGGCTGCAGCATCATCCGTTGCGGTTGCCTTGCTGTACTCCGCACCAGTAGCTACAATACTAATAGGTGTATTATCTGCTGTGGTTGTAATCACCTTGGTCCAGGCATAGTTAGGAGCATCATAGGTCATCTCCTCACCATTCAACTGCATCGCCTTGATGTAGGTTGGCTTGAATTCCTTAGCCTTTGTATCTACCACTGTATAATAAATACCTGTCTGACCAGGGAACCAGAAGTTCCATGCAGATTCCGTATTATCCATTTCATATACATGGCCATCCTGTCCAACGTTACCCCAAACGGTTCCGTCATTCTCCTTGCCCCAGAAGTTGAGCCAGGAAGAAGCATTCATATATCCTGCGTAGATGCCATCCTCGTTTGGAGAATAAAGATAGGTCAGCTCCTTGTTCTTATCCGCATTCCAGATGGTCATCTTGTTCATGTGTATAATATAAGGTGTAACGTTCACCTGGCACACATTGCTGTAAGCAGCATCGAGATTGTTGCCCATCAGACTCTTGATGCGGAAATAGAGAGGCGCACTCTGACCCGGAGTCGTTCCCAGATCCTTGGCAAGGGTGTTGAGATCTGCACCGGTGAAAGCCTTGGAGAGATCGGTTACAGAATACTCCTTTACCGTAGCAAAGCTCTCTGAAGGAGATGCCTGCAGATAGGTTTTCAACACGCCGTTGCCCGCAGGCTTGGTCTCGTCGCTCGAAAGCAAGCTAGGATTCTGCCAAGCCATCGAGAGCACGATGTCCTTCGTATTGTCAACAGACAGCACCACATCGCTGGCAGATGCCATCAGATCGGATGCCTTGAAGCCATCCAGGTATATCTTGTCGCCACTCTCGTCGCAACTCACCAGGGCGGTGAGTGCGCAGAGAAGCATCATCAGGTTTCTAAATATCTTTTTCATTCTTTTATCCTATTAATAGTTGTCGTTATGAAGATTTGGATTGGCGGTAAGCTCGGTGTTAGGGATTGGATAGATGTTGTACTTGCTGTCAACAGCCTGTCCATCATGGGTGCCACCCTTCCACTGCCAGATATACTTGCTGGTGGTAAACTCGCCGAAGCGAATCAGGTCGGTGCGGCGATAACCCTCATGATAAAGTTCACGGGCACGCTCATCGAGAATGAACTGGAGGAACTCGTCATCGTTGGCAAAGTTGTTAGCCCATACATCGGTATTACCTGCACGTTCGCGGAGGAGATTGATCCAATAGATGGCTCCCTGCTTGCGGGAAGCGATGACCTCAGGATCGGCGGCATCCGACTTTCCTTCTGGCCATGGATCCCAACTTGCACCCTGGGTACGAGCCACGCACTCAGCATACATCAGATAGACATCAGCCAAGCGGAAGAGAGGGTAGTCGGTTTCTACACCATCATTAGCAGTATTGGATGCAGCTGTTCCATCGTCCTTCAGGTTACTCCACTTCTCTGAGAGATAACCGGTGGTTTCATCGGTCATGCTGGTTACATCCTTGCTCTGACCATTGGTGAAGAACTTGCAGCGCTTGTCGCCATTGCCATCGATATCTGTCTGGGTAAACTTATCCACGAACTCCGGACGGAGACGGAACTCGCTCCAGCCATTGGTAACACCGAAGTCGGCAACATTCTGGTTGGCATTCGACATACTCAACTGTCCACACACCAAGTAAGTGGAAGAACCCCAGCTTACGGTATGCTCTGCACTTACCGGCAAGGCGAAGATAATCTCGTTGGTACGCTTGTCGTTATCAGCATTGAAGAGCTTGCTGTAATCAGACTCCAAAGAGTAGCCCATATTCATCACCTTCTCACAAGCCTCCTTGCACTCGGCATACTTGGCAACGCCGGTATAAACCTCGCTGTTCAGATAAAGCTTGGCAAGCAGAGTGTAGGCTGCGCCCTGAGAAGCCTGGCCATAAGGACAGGTAGATGCAGGAAGCATATCGCCTACACAATCCTTCAACTCGCTCTCGATATAATCGAAAGTCTGCTGTGGAGTATAACGTGGAGGGATGAAACTGCCCACAGGATCATTCTCTGTTACCATCGGAATGTTGCGATAGAGATCGAGAGCATGGAAGTAGAACAAGGCACGCATGAAGCGGACTTCTGCCTTATACTCTTTCATCTTCACCTCATCCTCGCCCGAGAAGCTGGCGCTATTGGCATTGCGGAGGAACTCGTTGCAGAGGGCGATGTTGTAGTAGATGCGATAATACATATCTGATACCCACGCATCGTTGGCATCCCAGGAAAGATAGCTCAAGCCTGTGGTCTGCTCACCTGTCAGCCAGGTAGAGGCAAGCTCATCAGTACCGCACTCCTGGAGGTTGAAGAACATACGCATGTAGTCGAAACCACTGCCGCCGTTCAATACGGAAGACATATCCTTGTTGTCGCCGCCCTTACCCTGACCACTGGTCACCATGGCAGCATAAATCTTACCCAGCACAGCCTCATAATTGGCAAGCGAGGTATAAACATCCTTAGAGGTGGTCTCCGTCTGAGGATATTGGTCGAGGTCGGATACACAGCTGGTAGCGCTGGTCAGCACTGCTGTTCCCAACATCATACTATATAATATATTCTTAAGTTTCATTGTTATCAATTTTGATTGTTAGAACTGAAGTCCGAGGCTTACTGAGTAAGTGCGAGGACGTGGATAGAACGAGTTGTCCATTCCGTTTGGCACCTCAGGGTCTGTGCCTGAGTAACCGGTAATGGTGAATACATTCTGTACCATCGCAGATACGGTGAGTGAAGCCCACTTGTTGATCTTGCCCACATTGTAGCTCAGGCTCAGGTTGTCGAGCTTCAGGAACGAAGCATTCTCTACATAGTAATCTGAGAGATACTGACGGGTCTTGAAACCGGTCTTCAGGAAGCTGGTGTTGAGGTTGTTGAGCTGTGAGTTGTTATAGCTCACGGTCTCCCATGCACCAGTGCTCATACCCATGCCATTATATACGTAGTTGTCGATATTGGCACGGAAGCTCATACCGAGAGTCAGCTGCTTGTATCTCAGGGATGTGCTCAAGCCCATGATGTACTTAGGGGCTGGAGAATGATAGCGGTAGAGATCGGCATCATTGATTTCGCCATCACCATTGAGGTCAGCGTAAGCACCCTCGATTGGCTTGCCCGTCTCTGAATCGTAGAGCTGATGATATACATAGAACATATATGGCTCATATCCCTCGGAGAGTACCTGGAACTGGTAAGCATCGATAGATGGACCTACCTTCACATTGGTCTGACTTCCACCCTGGGTAAGAGAAAGGTTCTTCACCTTCATGTGCTGCCAGGTGAAGTTGTAACTCAGGTTCCACTCCCAATCCTTGGTCTGGACAGGAGTTGCATTCAGGGAAACCTCGATACCCTTGCTATCTACATTACCTACATTGGTAAGGATCGTCTTTGAGAAGTTGGTACCTGCTGCTGTAGGAACAGAAGCCAGCAAATCCTTGGTCTTGCGGGTATAGAAATCGATGGCACCACCGATACGACCATTCAGGAATCCAAAGTCGAGACCGAAGTTCCAGGAAGTAGTTGTCTCCCACTTCAGGTCTGATACGTATGCCTCAGGACGATAAGTTGTGATATACTGTCCGTTGATGAATGCCTCGGCACCTGTTACACTGGAAGTATAAACCGGCAGATAGTTGTAGTTGCCGATACCTTCCTGCTGACCGGTTACACCATAGCTGGCACGGAGTTTCAGGTTAGAGACTACCTTGTTGTCCTTCAACCAAGGCTCCTCTGTCAAGGTCCATCCCAAAGCTACAGACGGGAAGGTACCCCAGCGGGTATCCTTAGAGAAGCGGGAAGATGCATCGCGACGAACGGTAGCAGTCAGGAGATACTTTCCATCAAAGGAATAATTGACACGACCGTAGTATGACAACATCACGTGACGATAATCAGAAGCCTTCACGGTAAAAAGGGTTGTACCTGCCGCACTCTTGGTATAATAAAGAGGTGTAGTGCTTTTCCAGAACTGATAGTCGTAACCGGCTGTCAAATCTACATTGCTTTTGATATTCTCGAAATACTTTGCATAGTTGGCATAGAGGGTAAGCAGACGGTTCTCGTTCTTCTGAGGACCATACTTGTAATCGCTACCGCTCAAGGACTCATCCTTGTTGAATGCCTGTGCTGCATAGGCAGGAACATAAATGGTACCATCACCCTTGGCATAATCTGCACCAATGGTAGCATGGAGCTTGAGGTCTGGCAGGAAATGAACCTTGTAATCTACATCCATCGAACCGATGAAACGGCTCACCTTACTCTTTGAATCATAAAGATCCACCAGACCACGTGGGTTTCTCACACCCGCATTCACAGGATAGCCATCTGCATCGAGTGCCTCATTGAAACCACCATAGCTGTTATTACCTGAATATACAGGAATGGTTGGGTTGAATGTTGCGGCAGCCCAAACTGCGCCACCATTGTTGAAAGAGTTGTTATTGAGTGTACCCTTGGCATTGATGGTCAACTTCAGGTGGTCCTGGAAGAAGCTAGGAGTCAACACCACGTTACCTGTCCAGCGCTCCACATTGTCCTTACGCACCAGACCGCTCTGGTTGTAATATCCGGCAGAAACACGGAAAGGCAAATACTTACCGATGCTTCCGCTCAAGCTGAGGTTGTTATCCGTACCGAAAGCGGTGCGATAAACCTCGTCGTTCCAATCGGTATTGGCATTACCGAGCAATGACTTCTGGTTATCGGTACCAAACTGGTTGATGACATTTACAAATTCATCACGACTCAACATATCCACCATCTGTGCACGGGTCTGCATACTGTTGGTGGTATTGAAGTTTACCTTCAAACCGCCCTGCTGTCCCTTCTTGGTAGTGATGATGATGACACCATTGGATGCACGGGAACCATAGATGGCTGTTGAGGAAGCATCCTTCAACACAGTCATACTCTCGATATCAGATGGGTTGATCATACTGAGGAAGTTGCTGCTATTGCCCGATATACCTCCCTGCTCCAATGGCACGCCATCGAGCACGATAAGCGGGTCGTTGCTGGCATTCAGAGAAGCACCACCACGCACACGGATGGTACTACCCGCAGAGGCAGAACCACTGTTAGACATGATCTGCACACCCGAAACCTTACCATTGATCAACTGCTCAGGAGATGAAACAAGACCCTTGTTGAAGTCCTTTGCCTTCACTGTAGCCACGGAACCGGTAAGGTCGCTCTTGCGCGCAGTACCATAACCGATGACCACGACATCGGCAAGCGCCTTGCTATCCGATTCGAGTTTCACCTTCATATTTTCAGAAATAGCCAGTATCTTATCTATATAACCTATATAAGATACCTTGATCTTCTTGGCAGAAGAAGATACTTGAAGAATAAAGTTACCGTCGAAATCAGTAACCGTACCGCCCTTTTCGCCTTCTACCATAATGGTAGCGCCGATAAGAGGATCACCATTTTGTGCATCTGTCACTTCACCCTTAATGGTGCGAGTCTGCGCCAAGAGCTGCAAACATCCCATGAGCAACAATGCCACGAGAAGGAGACTTCTCTGTTTTGTTTTGCTTAAGACGTGATTCATTTTGCTTAATTGTTTTCAGGTTCTTTTTATTTTTTCATTTGATTTCGATTGCAAAAGTAGGTTAGAATACCGCAATCTCACGCTAAATATCAGACAAATCTAGCAACAAAAGGGACAAATACCCGAAATATATCGAAGAAAAAGGGAAAAGAAAGAAAAAAGACGCAGAAATCCAAGCCCCAAACATAGCCTAGGGCAACGCCCTAGGTTAACATTACCAGATAGCTATGCGCCCTGAAAGGGCAAAAGCCTTAAAAACACCAAAAAGCCGAACCTCTTTGAAGAAGTTCGGCTTTTTAAGTGGTACCACCAGGAATCGAACCGGGGACACAAGGATTTTCAGTCCTTTGCTCTACCAACTGAGCTATGGCACCATACTCTTACAGATGATTTCTCATTTGCGGGTGCAAAGGTACAACAATTATTTGGTTCCACCAAATTTTTAAGTGAAAAACTTTTCAAAAAAGATAAAAAAGTGCTTTTTTATTTGGTATTATGGAGATTTTGGTGTACCTTTGCACCGTCTTTGTACTCATAAGTACCACAAAACGGGATTTAGCGCAGTTGGTAGCGCACGTCGTTCGGGACGATGAGGTCGCTGGTTCGAGTCCAGTAATCCCGACTCACCTATAAAATCGGAGCTTATGAAGTTCAAAGACATTTTTTACCTTCAAAAGAAAGACCGACAAGCTCTCCTCACCCTGCTTGCCATTATGATTGCGTGTGTTTCTCTCACGTTCCTGATTCTGGAAAAGCAGGAGGATACTCCTGTAACTTCCCAACTAGACTCCACAAACAGCAATCAGGAGAAAGATGCATCATCTGCCAAAATCCACTACGCCTCCAAATCTCATCCTTTATATAGTAAAGAAGAAGGGATGGTACACGAGCTCTTCCCTTTTGATCCCAATACGGCTAGCGCTGAGGATTTCGAACGTTTGGGACTGGAAAGCTGGCAAGCCAGAAGCATCATCCGTTTCCGGGAGAAAGGCGGCATCTTCTCCCGCCCATCCGATTTCGCCCGAGTCTATGGCATCACCAAGAGAACCTACGAGGTGCTGTTGCCGTTTATCCAGATAGCCGACGAATACAAGCCTGCGGCTGATTTCTACGGAAAAGAAGGATATGGAAGAAGCGGAAGGCGCAATACACCTTATTATAATAATAGAAGAAACGATGATACCAAGGTTTATAGTTATCCACATAAGCTGAGAGCCAACGAGCATATCGAAATCAATGGCGCCGATACGACGCTGCTGATGAAGATTCCCGGTATAGGCAGTTACTATGCCAGCCGCATCGTAAGATACAGAGAACGGCTGGGAGGATTTGCATCAGCCCAACAGCTGGAAGAAATCGATGGATTGCCAGAATCTTCCATTGCCTATATCAAGATTGACGAGCAGCAAATCCGCAAGATGAATCTCAACAAGTTAACGCTCAACCAGCTCAAGAAACACCCCTATCTCAACTTCTATCAAGCCAAGGAAATCTGTGATTACCGCAGGTTGAAAGGTCCACTGCATAGTATAGAAGACCTCAAACTGCTGAAGGATTTCCCACCAGACGAAATAGAAAGGTTGAAGCCCTACATCTGTTTCTAGCTATCCGGCAAGACCCGCATATAAAAAGTAAGGGCAAAAGCATCGTACCCTATTGGCGTACGGTGCTTTTGCCCTTACAAGACTATATGTGAGGAACTAGATGATTCCAAACTGATGCAGGAAGATCAGGAAGATGCAGATAGGACAGATGAATCGGATGGTAAAGAGGAAGACAGGAAAAAGCTTTCCACTTACCGTATTCCAGTTGGTGAATTCATCACGTACAATCTTCTTTGGTACATACCAGCCCAGGAACAGGCAGGTGATGAACGAAGACAACGGCATCAGAAGCTGCGCCGTCAAATTATCACAGTTGGAGAGGAAATCCTTACCGAAGAAGCCCAAGCCCTCTACCGCTCCCTGAGAAAGGGAACAGAATACTGCGATAATACCACAGACTATCGTCTCAACCCAGGCTCCCTTCGCACGACTTACCTTGCCCTCTTCATAAATAAAGGCGGTACCAATCTCGTGCATCGAGATGGTAGAGGTAAGAGCAGCCAGCACCAACAAGCCATAGAACAATACAGAGATGATGTAACTAACCACCGGCATATTGCCAAAAGCCTGCTGGAAAACATTAGGCAGGGTGATGAAGATAAGCGACGGACCACTATCCGGCTGAACTCCCACAGAGAAAGCTGCAGGGAAGATCATCAATCCAGCCAATACGGCGATGAGCGTATCGATGGTTACAATCTGAGTGGCTGATTTCAAGAGATTCGTCTGTCGGTTGAAGTAAGAAGCGTAGGTACAAAGACATGCCGTACCCATACTCAGCGAGAAGAAAGCCTGTCCCAGAGCCTCGAGCAGCACATTCTCATCTACCTTGCTGAAATCCGGTTTCAGCAGGAACTCCACTCCCTTCATCGCTCCCGGCAAAGAGCAGGAAGCAATCACGATGACCACCAGCAGGATGAAAAGCAGCGGCATCAAGATCTTGGATGCCTTTTCAATACCATTGCGAACACCGCGAACCACCACCATGTGGGTGAGCAGGATAAAGCCTAATGCCCATAATACAGGACGAATCGGATCGGATGCGAAGGTCTGGAAATAGCTTTTTACATACTCCGGATCACCATGCACGCCACCGATAATGCTGGCATAAAGATACTGCAAGCACCAGCCTGCCACTACGGAATAAAATCCGAAGATGATCATGGAAGTGATGATGCCCATCAATCCCAAGGCACCCCACGCCTTGTGCTTACCCAGATTGGTATAAGCACGGGCTGCATTGGATGCAGAATGACGACCGATGATAAATTCGCTCAGCATACCCGGCAAACCCAGCAGAATGATGCAGACTAAATAAATCAGGATGAAGGCTGCGCCACCATTCTGACCAGTCATATATGGGAAACGCCAAATGTTTCCCAATCCTACAGCAGATCCCGCCGTGGCGAGAATAATGCCTAACTTGCTTCCGAAATTTCCTCTTGTTTCCATTATGTTAATGTTAAATGTGTAGGATCTATGTTTATTGAAGAACTACACCTTATTATATATACCTTAATATTATATATACCTTACGTCCAAACTCCGATTATCACAAAACTCCAAACTGGTTTAAGAACACCAGCAAGATGAGGATTGGGCACACGAACTTAATCAGGAAGAAATAGATGCCAAAGAGACGACCCTTCAAGGTTCCCCAGTTGGTAAACTCATCCTTTAAAATCTTCTTTGGTACATACCATCCCAGGAACAGACAGGTAAGCAAGCCTCCCATTGGAAGGAAAATCTGTCCGGTGATGAAATCAAACCAATCGAAAAGCGTCTTGCCCAACCAGGAAAGCTTATCGGTAGTTCCCAATGAGAACGAACAGAATGCACCAATGATGGCACAGGAGATGGTTACAATCCAAGCACCCTTCTTACGGTCGATCTTCAACTCCTCGTAGAAGAACGAAGTATTCACCTCGTGCAGCGACATCAGAGAGGTCAATGCTGCCACTGACAGAAGTACATAGAACAGCAGGGAGATAATCCATCCCAATACAGGAAGTGCCGCAAACGCCTTATTGAAGACATTCGGCAAAGTGATGAAGATGAGTGACGGACCACTATCCGGCGAAATACCAACAGAAAAGGCTGCAGGGAAAATCATCAGACCCGCCAATACTGCAACCATCAAGTCGATGACTGAAATCTGCAATGCCGACTTAAAGAGATTGGTCTGGCGACTGAAATAAGATGCATAGGTACAGATGCAACCCATACCGATACTCATGGAATAGAACGACTGTCCCAAGGCATTAAGGAACACATTGCGATCTACCTTTCCAAAATCAGGCTTGAGCAGGAACTCCACACCCTTGCCCGCATCAGGCAACAGGCAGGAAGCCACAACGATGATGAGCAGCAGGATGAAAAGCAGTGGCATCATCACCTTGGATGCCTTTTCGATACCGCCACGAACACCATGGATAATCACGAAATGACAAATCAGGAAAATAACCACCGTCCACAATACAGGACGGAACGGATCGGCAGCAAACTCCTGGAAATACTGAGTCACATAATTGGCATCACCATGCAGTTCGCCTATGATGCTGGCATACACGTACTGAAGGCACCAACCCGAAACCACGGCATAGTAACCCGTAATCAGGAAACCCGTGAGCACTTCCAGAAATCCCACCCACTTCCAGGCTGTGCCATTGGCAAGCTTGGTGTAGGCGCGAGCTGTATTGGAAGCACCATGGCGACCGATGATAAACTCCGAAATCATACAAGGGATGCCGAGCAAAAGCACGCTTCCGATGTACACCAAGATAAAGGCTGCGCCACCTTCCTGACCAGCCATATAGGGGAAGCGCCATACGTTACCCAAACCTACAGCACCACCAGCGGTAGCAAGAATCATTCCCAACTTGCTGCCAAAACTACCTCTATTTAAATCTGCCATTTCCTTTACTTTCTCCTTTTATTATTTCTTTTTAAAACTTAGATTCTCCTTTATTATTTCACACCAAACCTACAGCGTCATTATAACTTTCTTAACGCTTCAGTTCTTTGATGCTGCAAAATTATAAAAAATAATCCAAATAAGCGTATAAATCGAAAGTAAATTGTGCGAAATCCTAAATAATTATGCAATTTTATAGCGAATCACGCCATTTATAGAATGGATTTGTCAAAAGATGCGAATTATAGAAGCGTTTGTCGCCTGTTACTTCGCGATCGATGAAATCCGGTTTCTCGTAAGCTTCGGTCTCGCTTTCCAACTCTACCTCCGCCATCACCAGGCCTTCGTTGTCACCATAAAACTCATCTACCTCGAAGATATGATTACCGCTTTTCACGAGATAGCGGCGCTTATCAATCACGCCTCCCTGACAAAGTTGCAGGAGATGCTGCGCCTCGTCCATGGTAATCTCCTTCTCAAACTCATAGCGGGTCATTCCGCCATTCACCGACTTGCCCTTGATAGTAAGGTAAGCCTTGTCGTCTCGGGTGCGAACGCGCACAGTAGCCCCTTCAGCCGGAATATATCCCTGCTGGATATGACTACTAGAAAAGGCGGCGCTTTTGTAAGCGTCGCCCTTCTTGACGAGGAATTTTCTTTCTATTTCCAATCCACTCATTTCTTACTCATTTTATGCAATAGAAGCTTATTATGCGATAGAAGTATTATGCAATCGAAGCTGCATAGATGGCAAAGAGAGCACCCAATGCTATCAAAGAGATGAAAATCCACTTTACTACTTTCTCGCCCTTGGCAGCCTGCTTCTTCTGATAAGCCTCATGCTTGGCTCTTCTTAAATCTTTATTTCCACTCATAGTTATCTTATTTTTAGGTTGTTATAATTCTATTGTTCGTCATCGGTAGTTGGGAACTCCATCAGGTATGCCTTGATGAAATCATCTATCTTACCGTCCATCACGCCATCCACATCAGAGGTCTGATAGTTGGTACGATGGTCTTTCACACGACGGTCGTCGAAGACATAGCTTCTAATCTGGCTTCCCCACTCTATCTTCTTCTTGCCAGCCTCTATCTTCGCCTTGGCTTCGAGGCGCTTCTTCATGGCGCGGTCGTAGAGTTGACTCTTCAAGAGCAACAATGCCTTGGCACGGTTCTTCGGCTGGTCGCGGGTCTCGGTGTTCTCGATGAGGATTTCTTCCTCCTCGCCCGTATCAGGATCTGTGTACCAATAACGCAGACGGACACCCGACTCCACCTTATTTACATTCTGACCACCGGCACCACTCGAACGGAAAGTATCCCAGGAGAGCTTGGCAGGATCTACATACACCTCGATGGTATCATCCACCAGCGGAGTAACAAAGACACTGGCAAAACTGGTCATTCGCTTGCCCTGAGCATTGAAAGGAGATACACGCACCAGACGATGCACACCATTCTCGCTCTTCAGATAACCATAGGCGAACTCGCCACCCTCGATGGTCATCGTCACGCTCTTGATACCAGCCTCATCGCCTTCCTGCATATCGGTGATGGTTACCTTGTAGCCATGAGCCTCAGCCCAGCGCATATACATACGCATCAGCATCTGAGCCCAATCCTGACTTTCCGTACCACCGGCACCGGAATTGATCTTGAGCACGCAGTCCATCGGATCTTCCTTCTGGCGAAGCATGTTCTTCAACTCCAGGTCTTCGATGGCCTTGATAGCCTTGCCGTAATCGGCATCCACCTCTTCCTCGGTCACCATTTCGTCTTTATAGAAATCGAAGGCGAGCTTCAATTCATCGGCATAAAGGCGCACGGTCTTATAGCCATCGAGCCATTTCTGGATGCTCTTCACCTTCTTCATCTGCTCCTGCGCATACTTTGGGTCTTCCCAAAAGTCAGGAGCCTGGGTGCGGAGCTGCTCCTCCTCGAATTCTACTTTCTTCTGGTCGATATTGAGATAATGATGGAGAGCATCGGCTCTGTCCATCACATCTTTCAACTGGTCAGCTGTAATCATTAACTTTGAATTTAGAATTTTAAAGTAAAACCATTATTCCTCATACATCTTGTCAATCTCCGCCTTATAGTTCTTGTTGATGATAGGACGGCGAATCTTCAATGTATTGGTCAACTCTCCCGACTCCATAGAGAAATGGTGAGCCAGAAGGGTGATACGCTTGATCTGCTCATAATAAGCCAGGTGCTGCTGAAGAATCTGGATGCGATCCATCAACATCTTCTGCACCTTCTCGTTGGCACACAGGTCCTCACGGCAGGCGAAGGCGATGTGGTGCTCACGCGCCCAATCCTCTACGAGGCGGAACTCAGGTACAACGAGGGCTGAAACGAACTTGCGCTGGTCGGCGATGACTGCCACCTGATCGATGAACTTATCCACCAGGAGCAAAGACTCCACCTGCTGCGGAGCGATATATTTACCATTCGAAGTCTTGAACAAATCCTTGATACGCTCGGTGAGGTAAAGCTCACCATCCTTCATATAGCCGGCATCACCGGTATGGAAGAATCCATCCTTATCGAATGCCTTGGCATTGGTGGTATCGCGATGATAATATCCTGGAGTGATGGTAGGTCCCTTGAGGAGCACCTCGTTATCCTCACCGATCTTGACCTGGATGCAGGAGATAGGACGACCCACAGAACCCAGGCTGCGCTTCTTGTCGAGATGATCGCAAGATACGGTAGCAAGACTCTCTGTCAAGCCATAACCCACCACCATATTGATACCGATGGCATGTACGAACTCCTCCACCTCAGGACTTACGTAAGCGCCTGCCGTAGGGAAGATATTAGGATTATCCAAGCCCAACTGCTTGCGCACGATGCTCAGGATGGTCTTGTTGATGATCTTATACTCCAACTCCAGAGCCAAAGGAGGGCGCTTGCAGTTGGCTATATACTCGATATTGCGCTTTTTTCCCACAGCCAAAGCATGGTAGAAGAGCTTCTTCTGGATAGGACCAGCATCATCCATCTTAGCCTTTACGGCGATATACACCTTCTCCCAGAAACGAGGCACACTGCACATACAGGTAGGGCGCATCTCGCGCATACTCTCCTGAATCTCCTGTGGATAGGTATTGATGATGAGCTGGGCACCCTCACTCAAGCAGAGATAAGACCAGGCACGCTCAAAGATATGGGTGAATGGAAGGAAATCGATGACTCGATCCTTGTCGGTAACAGGCACACACTCATTGTTGGCCTTCAATGCAGCTGCATACTGACTATAGGTCAGCATTACGCCCTTGCTGTCACCGGTAGTTCCACTGGTATAAAGGATATCAGCCAAATCATCCATATTTGCCTGCTTGTAGAGTTCCTCCACTTCGGTCTGACGAGGAAGATTCTCACCCAACTTCAGGAAGTCCTTGAAATAGAGGGCTGCAGGGTCATGTGTACTGATGCGCACACTGGAATCGAAGATGATGATGCGCTCCAGGGATGGGCAGAGGGCAAAGATACGATGTGCCTTGTCATACTGCTCCTGTTCGCCTACGAAGAGGAAGCGAATCTGGGCATCATTGATCATATATTGAATCTGCTGCTCACTACTGTTGGCATAGAAAGGTACTGCAGTAACCCTGATACCGTATGCACCGAAATCGGTGTACAGATAATGCACACAGTTCTGTGAGAAGACAGCAATTTTGTCTTGTGGTTTAGCCCCAAGATTGAGGAGGGCATTGCTCACTTGTTTCACTCTTAGGGAAAACTGATTGAATGAAACCGTTTGCCACTGGTCACCACCAAACTTCCTGAAGGTAAGCGCAGGCTTATCTCCCCACTTCTTAGCAAGGTCATGAACCAGAACCGAAAGATGACTATTAATTTGCATAAGCTTAGTATTATAATATTGGTGCAAAGATAATAGAATTTGTTAAGAACACAAAATAAAATGTTGTTTTTTCCACTTTATATGCTCTTTTTTTCGTAACTTTGCCCCAAAATCAAAAAATAGAGAGATTATGATGACACAGGAACAATATGTTAGCGACGCGGTGGAACTGCTTAAAAAGCTGATTGCCACCCCATCGGTAAGCCGCAGCGAAAAACATGCTGCCGACATCATGGAGCAGACCATCCGCAGCTATGGTTTCAAACCGCAGCGCGAGGCAAACAACCTCTGGATTATCGCCCCTCACTACGATGAGAGCCGTCCTACCCTGCTGCTCAATGCCCATATCGACACCGTGAAGCCCGTGGCTTCGTGGAGCCGTGATCCTTTTTCTCCAGATGTAGAAGATGGCGTGCTTTATGGACTGGGTAGTAACGACTGCGGTGGCGGATTGTGTTCCCTTCTCCAGATTTTCCGAATGCTGACGGAGAAGCCGCAGAGCTACAACCTGATTTATCTGGCTTCCGCCGAAGAAGAGGTTTCGGGAAAGGATGGCATCACGCGTGCCCTACCCTTGCTTCCACACATCGATCTTGCCATTGTGGGAGAACCTACAGGCATGAATCCTGCCGTAGCCGAAAAGGGACTGATGGTGCTGGATGTGATTGCTCATGGCAAGAGTGGCCATGCGGCAAGAAACGAAGGAGTGAATGCAATCTACGAGGCACTGGATGACATGCGCTGGATTCGTGATTACAAATTCGAAAAGGTAAGCGAATTTCTGGGTCCTACCAAGATGACACTCACCGTGGTGAATGCCGGAACCCAGCATAATGTGATTCCGGATAAGTGTACGATGCTTGTGGATATCCGAACCAACGAGTTTTACGATAACGAGGAGGTTTACGAGTTTATCCGCCAGCACCTCAAGAGCGAGGTAAAGGCTCACAGTTTCCGCCTGAAATCATCACGTATCGACCCGGAGCATCCTCTTATCAGGAAATGTGTAGCTATGGGTATGAAACCATTCGGCAGTCCCACCCTCAGCGATCAGGCTCTGATGCATTTCCCATCCTTCAAGCTGGGCCCGGGCGAATCCTCCCGTTCTCATTCTGCCAACGAATTTATCCGCATCAGCGAAATACGCGATGCCATTGCAAAATACGAAACCCTCTTAGATGGCGCAGCCATCTAAGAGGGTTTCCTCTATCTGTTTATACAGGTAACCTTGGTTACCACCTATATTTTATCTTCCTAGCCAAGCCTCAGGATTGAGTTTTGCGGTCTCCTTGCGAAGCTGGAACTGGAGGATGTTATCAGAGCCTACACTACCCAAAGCCTGACGGGTACTTACCTTCTGACCCTTATGCACGCTAACCGATTTCAGGTTGCAATATACAGAGATGTAGGCACCATGGCGAACCAGGACATTCCACATACCACCATATCCGAAGACGGCACTCACCTCACCATCGTAGATGCTGCGAGCCACACAACCCGGCTTACCCTGGATGTTGATACCCTTGTTGTCGAGGGTAACGCCCTTCAATCCCTGAACATTATACTGTCCGAAGTGGCTCACGATGCGGTAACCGCCGCTGATAGGCATAGGCAATCTGCCACGGTTTGCCTCGAATCCACCACTCAACATTCTATCTACCGAGCTCAAGGTAGAAGCCTCATCAGCCTCCTTCTTGGCTGCGGCAATCTCACGCTTACTGCGCTCCTCATCCGCTTTCGCCTTCAACTCAGCAGCCTGTCTGTCGGCCTCGGCTTTTCTGGCAGCCTGTTCAGCAGCCGCCTCACGGGCAGCCTGCTCCTCGGCAGCACGTCTTGCCTCCTCGGCAGCAGCACGAGCCTTAGCCTGCGCCTTTGCTTTAGCCTTCGCCTCAGCCTGGGCAGCAGCTTCTTCCTGCGCCTTTCTAGCAGCCTCGGCAGCAGCACGAGCCTCCTCGGCAGCCTTTCTTCTTGCAGCCTCTGCAGCTGCCTCACGAGCCTTCGCCTCAGCAATACGACGTGCATTCTCCCTTGCAGCTGCCTCTGCAGCAGCTTTCTTACGCGCCAGTTCCTCTGCACGCTTCTTGGCAGCAGCGGCTGCTGCTGCCTTGCGCTTGGCCTCGGCAGCAGCACGGGCACGAGCCTTGGCTACTTCCTGCTGGATCAGGCGGTCGATCTGAGCATTGATGGCAGCATCCTTCTGGCGCTGGTCGGCGATGACAGCCTGGATGGTCTTCTGCTGCTTCTGCAGTCCGTGTACCATCTCCTGCTGCTGGGTCTGCTTGCCTTCAAGCACGGTCTTCTCCTGCTTGCCCTTATATAATAAGGTATTCTTATGTCCCTTTACATTCTGCAACTGCTTGTGCTTATCGTTCACCTGCTGCTGCTTAGCCTTTACAGCTTCGCCCTGCACCTTCTGGTAAGAAGAGTACTGGCGGATGAACGAGAGACGGCGGTACATCTGGGTCAGGTTCTTGGCACTGAAGATAAACATCAGCTTGTCCTGCACCGTATGATGCCGGCTCATATATCGCATAGAACGGATATACTTGTTCTTTCTATCCTGCAACTGCTGCTGAAGGGTCTTCAACTGCGCCTGCAGGATACCGATGTTTCCATCGATATGATGAATATCCTTCTCGATACCTTCAATCTTCTTCTGACTCTGGTCGATTTCGCCATTCAGCGCCATCAGGTCTTCCAGGCGCTTCTTCACGTCAGCCTTGTTCTTGCGCAAAGCCTGCTCCTGCTCCCTGATTCTTCGCTGGATATCGGCACGCTGCCCCTGCAATCCTCTGATAGAAGCATTGCTATAGGTAGCAGCACGGCGTTCTGCCTTGGTAGGTGCCTTGGCACGGCGAGCCGCCGGTTTTCTTTGAGCCTGATGCTTACGATTGGCAACAGCGGTTTTCTTCACCGGCTTTTTATGCACCGTTTTCTGCGCATAGGGAGCAAGCGAGAACATGATTGCCAATAGGAAAAATATAATTCGCTTCATTATTCAATACATGATTTCATTGTTTTCTTTCGCGACAAGCACTACATATTCATCAGTTTGCCGAGTACATCCTCTGGAGCCACCTTCTTGTACTTGTCAGACACTTCGGTCTGTGCCTCCCATTTACTGTCGGTCTTCACGCTCTTCATATCGATATTGATCTTCACCACCTGAGGCTTGTTGTTCACCATAGCAGAGAGCGTAAGATTCTGGGTAGCCGGGAACATCTTCACGCCCACGCTCTTGAAATTGCTGTATTTCAGATTGAGCTTGGCTGCGCTGGTGCTTCTGTCCTGATACACCACATTGGCCTCGGTGATTCTGCCCGAATTACGGTTGGCAGTCCAGGTATAGTTCAGTTTGCCATATTGCAGAGCCACAGGTACATTCTCACCCACAGCATCCAGGTTGGCAGAGAACTTCTTCAGGTCTGCATCTGTCACTTTCTTGGTTCCAGGCACGAGCAACTGGTTCCAGAAGAGTGCCTGGAGAGAATAGAAGTTCACACCCTGCTTCTTCAGGAAATCCACCTGGGTATAATCTGCCTTGATGTATTCCTTGTGAAGGCGGTCGATGATCAGCACATAGTTAGGGGTGAATTCCAGTCTTCCCACTTCTGTACCCAGGATAGGGATGAAGAGCTGGATGCGGATTACCTCATCCTTGCGCATACTCAACTTGCCCGGCACGGTGATATCCTTATCTGCTGCCTGCAGATTGAAATTCATATTGCCCACAATATTATTGGTATAAACCTGATTATCTGATACTTTCTGAACGAAAGCCAGATTCCTGAGCGCAGCCGACTGCTCCGCCTTTGTCTCGGTCTTCTTATCGTTGGCATTCACCTTTCCAGCTCCTTCCATCTTCTTGGTAGTGCCGCAGGAAGCCATCAGCAGGAGTGCCGCAGCAGCTACTGCCATATTCATCTTCATCATATTCATTACTTCTTTTTACCTTTCTTATTCTTTTTACCCGCAGACTTGCCTGCCACTTTCGATTTCTTGAGCTCAGCAGCTGCAGGGTTCTTCTTTCGTTGGAATTCTTCCTCGGAAATATATTGCTTATTTTCTATCTTCCATTTCAGGATCTCGGTCTGATGGTCGTCATCCAAGGCCTGCTTCCAATAGCCGACAGCTTCATTCACCATACCGTTCATGGCGTAAATATCGCCGGCATGCTCCAATACCGTACTGTTATTCTCGGTAGAATCACGGTTCTTGAGAGCCGCATCGATGTAGGTCTTGGCATCTACATAACGCTCTTCCATAAACAGAATCCAGGCGTAGGTATCAAGATAGGTACCATTGTTCGGTTCCAGTTTGATGGTCTTGTAGCTCATTGCCTCAGCCTTGTGCAGATCCTTGCCTTCCTCGCTCAGATAGTAGGCGTAGTTGTTGAGCGCCATTACATTGTCGGCTTTCCACTGCAGACAGGAATCATAGGCTGCAAAGGCTGCATCCTTCTGATTCTTCTGATGCAGGATGTCGCCCATCACGGCATAGAGATCAGAGACCAGGTCGTTGGCAGAGAGTTTATTCACCTGAGCTACACCCAGCCGGAACTCATTGAGCGCCGCATCTTCGTCCTTATTCTGATAGTAAGCCATACCTCCGAAATAATAGAAGATCATCTCTTCCGGATTGTATTCGTGGGCAGCCTTCGCCTGCTCGATCACCTCATGATACTTCTTCTGATTCCAGAGCAGCTGAATGGTCTGGATGCGCGCATTGGCATTGTCTGGAGCGATATCAAGCACCTTTTTGAAGGCTGAAATCACGGAGTCGGTCGGCATCTTCTTCAAACTCATATAGGCAGCACGCACCTCGGCTATCTCAGAAGAAGGCTGTGGCACATTGAGCACCTTATCGAAGAGGGCGATGACCTTGGTAGAGTCGCCGCCTTCGGTTTCATTGTTCTGGATGAAGGAACGGAACATCATGATCTTGGTCTGGGTATCCGTCTTCTGACTCATCAGAATCTTATCGAGCATGCCATTCGCCAGATCCGCCTGCTTGGTGGCATTGTAATAATCATAGAGCGACATCTGGGCGTAGGAATTATCCGGCTCTTCCTTCAGCACATCAGTGAAGTACTTGAACGCTTCCTTCTGACGGTCGTGCTGCATCAGCCAGTTGCCCAGCATAGTTTTATACTGCATATCCAGAGGATGCTGTTCTACAAGCGACTTCAGTTCGTTATAGGCAGCCTTCTTGTCATCCATCATCTCATGGATACGCATCTTGGTGAGTGTAAACTGCTCGCTCTCACCTTCTTCGGTTTCCAGACGGCTGACGGTATTAAGCATCATCTTGAACTTCTTCTGCTGCTGATAGAGCTGCGCCAACACGCGGAGCACATCCGTATTGCTGTGATTCTTGGCATAGACAGCCTCGTAGGCATTGATGGCATCCTCGTATTTTCCCTTGCTGATATAGTATTGGGCGAGTCGCTCTGCAAAAATCAGGTTCTCAGGATCCTGCTCTATCGCCTTCTGCAATCGCAGAAGCCCCAGCGAATCCTGCTTCATCTCGGTCAAATAGAGAGACAGATAATAATTTGCCGTTGCCGAGTTAGGATCGATGTTCCGGGCGTGTTCGTAGAGATCGAAGGCAGCAGAATAATTGCCAGCTGCATGTTGGCGAGCCGCCTCGGTCAAGAAGTATTCATATCGCTTACGATTGTTTGGAGAAAGCGAATCCACCCTTACAGTCTGCTGTTGCTGTCCGACAGGCTGCATCTTCTTTTTCCGGGCGAGCGAAGGCAAGGCTATGGCACCGATGAGCACCACAGTCACCCAGACTCCCATGTTTCTTAAATCTATCTTCACTATCAAATCTTATCTAAAAATCCTTATCCTATTTTACGCCGGTATGACCATAACCGCCAGCACCACGCTCAGTTTCATCCAGCTCCTCCACCTCGATGAAGTCGCACTGTTCGTGCTTGGCAAGCACCATTTGTGCGATGCGCTCGCCATCATTGATGACGAAGTCTTGCTGTGAGAAGTTGATGAGCAGCACCATGATCTCGCCACGGTAATCGGCATCGATGGTACCCGGAGTATTGAGCACGGTGATGCCATGCTTCAGAGCGAGACCGCTGCGAGGTCTTATCTGCGCTTCATAACCAGCCGGCAATGCCATGAAAAGCCCCGTAGGAACGAGTCGGCGCTCCATAGGATGAAGCACGATAGCCTCATCGATATTAGCACGCAAATCCATGCCCGCACTCTGAGGTGTGGCAAACGCAGGGAGAGGCTGATGCCCCTTATTGATAATCTGTACTTTCAGCATAATTTTCTATTTTTCTGCAAAAATACTGCTTTTTAACCGAATAATCGCATTTTAGACGTGAAAATGATATAATTTATCCTTTTTTATTTTGATTTATCCTAACTTTCGTGTATTTTTGCACAATAGACAACATAAAAGACTCATAATACAGAAAGAATATGGAATGGACCCAACTCATATCTAACAAGCGATTCGGACAGGAGCATAAGCACGCCGAGCGCCACGATGACCGCTCGGAGTTCAAGCGCGATTACGACCGTCTGATCTTCTCTTCGGCTTTCCGCCGACTGCAGAACAAGACGCAGGTCTTCCCCTTGCCGGGCAGCATCTTCGTACACAACCGCCTCACTCACAGCCTGGAAGTGGCAAGTGTGGGTATGTCGCTGGGCAACGATATCTCCCGCCACATCATCGAAAAGCGCCCGGATCTGAAGGATACGCTCTTCGAGGAAATCGGAACCATCGTGAGTGCCGCCTGCCTGGCGCATGATCTGGGCAATCCTCCTTTTGGTCATTCTGGAGAAAAAGCCATCCAGACTTTCTTCAGCGAGGGTGCCGGACAGGGATTGAAAGATGAAGTTTCTGCCGAGTTCTGGGACGACATTACCCATTTCGAGGGTAATGCCAACGGCTTCAGAATCCTGACGCATCAGTTTAAAGGTCGGCGCCAGGGTGGTTTCGTGATGACCTATCCTATGCTTGCAGCCATCGTGAAATATCCTTTTGCCAGCAGTTTGGCAGGAAAGCACGGCAAGTTTGGATTCTTTACTTCCGAGGCCGAATCTTACCAGAAGGTAGCAGAGGAGTTGGGAATCCTGAGAAAATCGAAACCGGGAGAGCCTCTGGAATATGCCCGCCACCCGCTGGTGTATATGGTAGAAGCCGCCGATGACATCTGTTATGAGATTATGGACATCGAAGACTCCCACAAACTCAAGATCTTATCCTTCGAGGAGACAGCAGACTTACTGCTGGGATTCTTTGACGAGGAAACACAGCAGAAGATTCGCCAGCGAATCCTGGATGAGGAGTTGACCGATGAGAACGAGCAGGTGGTGTACATGCGTGCCTGCGTAATCGGAAAGCTGGAGAACGAATGCGTCAACGTTTTTCGGAATCACGAAGAGGAGATTCTTGCCGGCACTTTCGAGGGATGTCTCGTCGAACATATAGCCGAGCATCAGCGCCAAGCCTATCAGAAATGCACGCAGGTTTCCCGCAAGAAAATCTATGCCAGCAAACCGGTTCTCGACATCGAACTTTCGGGTTACAAGATCATGGCTACCCTGATGGAGGTCTTCATCGATGCCGCCGTGAATCCATCCCGCTTCTACTCCAAGCAACTTCTGAGAAGGGTAAGCAGCCAGTACGACATAGAGAACGAGAATCTGGAGGAGCGAATCATGGCGATATTGGATTACATCAGCGGCATGACCGACATCTATGCGCTCGACATCTATCAGAAAATCAACGGCATCAGTCTGCCTATTGTATAAGAAATTCAGGTTTCGCAAGTTCAGAAGTTAAAGGAGTTAAGACAATGCTCATGCTCGTGGGAACAAAACCTCAAACACTTAATTATTTGTACTTTTCTGAAACATTTTGAGAATCTTGTACCTTTTTCTGAAATTATTGTTGTACTTTTGCATGTGTATTTACTGCAAGTAATCAAAAATACAAGAAAGTAAACAAAAGATAAGAAGCGTATGGATTCATTATTTCTATTTCAGTTTGCATGTTTCATATTCATGCTCATCAATGCCTTCATCGTGGCTGTCTCTTATCTGCATGTAAGATGGGAGAACAAGCGGTATGAGCGTTCACGATGGATGATTGTTGTCGCCCTGCTAGGACTGGCGATACAATATGTCATACAGATGGGGTTCGGCTTCCGTGCTGCTGACGACAGTCTTGGGGCTGTCGTTAACATTCTCGTCTATACGCCCTGTTTTTCGCTTATCTCCATGGGAATCTACAACATAGAGGCCACACGTTCCAACCTCAGAAAGATGATACTGATGTGTAGTGGTATTTATGCTGCTATCATTGTGGTCTTTTCCGCGGGTATCAGTCTCCATCATAGCCTGTATATCAGAGAAGGGCTTTATATTATGCTGGCTCTGTTCTGCGTAAGTGTCATCTATTGCATATCCATGATTATTCAGGAGATGATTAGGCGTAAAAATATGTTGGAGACAATGTCGGCAACGGATTTGTTGCCTTACGTAAGATATTCGCGTGCAAGTGTAGTCATTCTATGGCTCGCAGTTCTCGCTATGCCAGTTGCCATCTTTTCTACCACCTTATTATATATAGTGGGTCCTGCCGTATTGCTTGCCCTGCTGTTCTTCAATCTTACGTTTATCGCTCTCGGCAGCAGTTATATCCCTACCGAAGAACTTCTGGACAAAGAAGAAGAAAGCTATGCCTTAGCGAGAACTAAATATAGGTATGGGGGGGGCACTTTCTGCCAAGCAGTATGATTCCACAAGTAGTACAGAATCTTTACAGACAATTCCCGACGAGCGCAGAGATTTCATCCAGAAGAGTCTTGATGACTGGTGTGCTAATTTAGGATATAAGGACTGTAATGTAAACATGCTGACGCTTTCCCGTACGCTTTGTATCTCCAAGGATGAGTTATCAGAATACTTCGACCAGTATTTGAATACCACATTCAGAATATGGCTCGGTGATATACGTTTCAATGCGGCAAAAAAGATGATGCTGGAATGTCCAGACTATAGTAATGACATTATTTCAGCCGAGTGCGGCTTCTCTGCCCGTACCTATCTGTACCGCATTTTCAAGTCAAAGGAAGGTTGTACGCCAACCGAATGGCGAGAAGAACAAGTTGCAAATGCAGCCCTAGATGATAAAAAACAGGATTAGCCATTTTTTCAATAAATATCAGAAAAACGCATCATAAAAGGGAATAAATCGTTAAAATGGGTGTCTACTTTCCACGAAGTAGACACCTAAAACATAGGAAGTATACACTTGAACAGGGTAACAGGACTCCCTTTTAATCAGAAAAACACTATATTTGCACCATGAAAGAATTCTTAGAAACCATACCAAGGATAGAATTAGCCCTGATTATCATCGGGGTGTTTATACTCATATTAGGTATTATCTTGGGATATGCCATGATACATGAGTACAGGATGTTTCTTGATGATCACTATAAGGCTCGCTATAGCTTTCGTGACTTCATCAAGAGAGAACGCTTTTATATATATTTGTTCTTCACATCCATATTTATCTTCCTAACAAACCTCTTGTATTTTCTGGAGTGAGTTTCGGCTAGAATGGATGAATTAGCTTTATGGTGGATACTTGTCTTATAATTGGAGATAGATTCTTACTTTTATGATAAAAAACAAATGAGTAATATGAAAAATGATTTAACAACAAGACATCGATTGCTGGTTGCAATGCTTGCATTTATTCTTTCATTTTCTTTTGCGAGAGCAGAAGTAAAAGAAGATGGAAAGACTATTTCGCAAGGCTGGTACGTCGGAGTAGAGGGTGGAATGCCTTTCGGTTTCTCTACTTTCTCAAGTTTCGGACATGACAAGACGCACCTCGGTTGGGCTGCTGGCTTATATGGGGGCTATCGTTTCAACTCCATATTCTCGGCAGAGTTATCTGCCAAGTATGGAGAAATGAACTTGTCTGCACAAGACTGTTGCGTGGAGCGCAACTATTGGTTGGGCAGCGATGGCGTGCTTTACAAGGCAGGTGTCTTAGGCATGGACAGTTGGGAGTATGCCAATCTGAAAAGCCATGTCAGAATGGGAAGATATGGAGCAAGAGTGAACGTTCATCTCCTTGGGCTGTTCCATCAAACAGCTAACAGCCGATGGGATTTGGCTGTTTCACCTCATATATATGCAGTAACTACCAAGGCCGACATTCAGACTATAGCCGATGATGCCAAGGTGATGAATGGTTCCACCAACTGCCACTTTGGTTATGGCGCAGACTTGCAGGTGGGCTACCAACTGACCTCATGCCTGAAATTGGGCATCTATTCCGGTTTGACTCGTCTTACTGGCGAACGTATGGACGGAATGCCTGAACATCTACACAAGAACAACTTTGTATGGGAAAGCGGAATCAGACTGGGAATCAGTTTCTCAAAAAAGAAAAACAAGATAGTTGAAACTCCATCAGTTCCACAAACGGAAGTTCTGCATCAAGATACCATTCTTTCGGAGAATGTAAATCAGAAAGAAAAAGAAACAGTGGATAAGGCTGAAACAAAAGTTGCTGAACAGGATATAAAAGAACCTGTAAAGGTGACATTCCCTGTCATCTACTTCAGCTTCAACCGCATCACCATTCGTCCAAGCGAGGTATCCAAACTGAAAAGCATCTTCCATATATTGAAGGAGAATCCTGAAATGAAGGTGACGGTGACCGGCTGGGGCGACACAAGAGGCAGCGTGGCTGTCAACAGACGTATCTCTCGCCAGCGAGCACAAGCCCTGAAGAGCTGGCTTGTGACGAGAGGCATAGCTGCGAGCCGCATCTCGGTAGTAGGAAAGGGAAGCGATGGTTCCCGAACAGCCCCAAAAGCCCGCAGAGTAGAGACTTCAAATCATCATCAGTAATCCACAAAACAAGATAGAAAATGAAAGCAAAAAGAAGATTTAATATTGGGTTATGGGTGCTGTTATGCATCCCATGCCTATTGGCTAGCTGCGATCATGATGTCCATGATGGCGAAGGGGATGGAGGCTTGTCGGTTTCGCTTGTCTGGGCAGACGAAGTCGATGAGGGTACGGAAGTGGAGGATGTGAAGACATGGATCGTGAATGCTACAGACGGTACGCAGGTGGCACAAAGACAGCATGGCAGTGCGCAGGAAATGGCAAACGAGCACTATGATATGTCGGAAGGTCACTACCGCATTCTCACCACAACCAACCTGGTAGCTCCGTTCACCATCAGTGAGCAGACAAGAGCCGTTGCCAACATGAATAATCTGGTGCTAGGACTGTCGAATCCGAGTGCTTCACCCGAACATGCCTATTATGGCGTAACAGACATCGTCATCGACAAGGAGGATGTGCACTATATCACAAAAAATGAAATGCGACATATACTTGCAGAACTGACCCTCAGCATTGAAGGAGTTCCTGATAATTTTGCAATGATAGGCAAGGTTCTGAATGTGGCAACCGGACTCCTGCCCCTGCAAAAGAATGAGGATGGAACATTCGGGACGGCAAGCTATACCAAGGAAGAGTGTGATATACCTTTGAGAATCGCAGTGCCTGGCGAAACTTTAAAAACGGAAACATTACGCTTGATGCCGACAGCCAACGGTTTTCATACCACCAAGTTGTTTATCCAACTGATTTCTCCTGGGGGAGTAGTTAGCAACTACGACATCGAAGCACCCGTCATGAAATCTGGCGGCAAGTATCAGATAAACATGGAATATGAGGAGATGAAATCTTACATGTATCTTACGAGCACGAAGATAGATGATTGGACTGAGGAATGGATTTATCGAGGCGAAATCTTGAATCCAGAAGATTAAGTAGCAATATCATTTTTTTGCACGAACAATAACAAGAATATAAACATAAAATAGTAAAAGACAATGAAAAAGAAGACTTATCTCTTTGCTCTGATGGCAATGGCTTTGACATTAGGCAGTTGTTCTGACAACGAGAACGGTATCGGAGGCGAGACCTCCAAGTATATCACCGTTTCAACCAGTATCGGCAATATGACACGTGTTGCCACAGATGAGAAGGGTGGACAAACCTTTGAGGAGGGTGATGAAATCAGTGTGTATGCCTGGACTGGTGCCCCTACTGTAGCCCCTGAGACAAGCGAACGAGTGGTGAATAATGCTATCAACAAGTTGACTAACGGTTCATGGGTAGCCACTCCACAGATGCTTTGGAAGAACAACCGCGACAAGCATTATTTCATCGGTGTGTATCCTGTTTCAGCAATATCCGACCTTTCTGCCGGAGAATATACATTCGATGAGACAAAGCAAGTGGAAAGCGACCTCTTGGTGGCAGTCAACAAAGATGGCTTATCCTATAATGTCGATGAACAGCAACCTGTTCCTCTTACCTTTACCCATGTAATGGCAAAACTTGTGGTGAACCTTACCTATAAGAACCAGTGGGGCGGCATTCCGACTGTAGAGAAAGTGGCAGTGGGTAATGCGGCAAAAGAGGCAACCGTCAATTACTTGACAAAAACAGTCACTCCTTCCACCACCGTAAAGGAAGATTTCTCGCTTCCTGAGATTACAGAAAACACCAAATATGTTTCCATCATCATTCCACAGGAAGAGGTCAAGCAACTCACTATTGTTATTGGCGGTAAAAATTATATTTATGATAACGGCACACCTTTCAAGTTGGAAAGCGGTAAAATCACCACAGTAAACCTTGAGGTTGGTCGTGACGAGATAAAACTTGGAGATGTTAAAATTACTGATTGGGAGGATGGCAGCACATTCAATGGCGAGGCTCTCAATTAACATTGTAAAACATTTAAATACAGATACAATATGAAAGCAATTAAAATATTGGCAATGGCAACCTTGGCGACAGTTTTTTTTGCCTGTTGCTCCAACGATGAAGATTTGGCACAGAGCAATTATCCTATGGATAATGTGGTGCGAGTTACAACAAGCGTAAAGGACATAAATACACGTGCTTTTCACAGCACAAATACCCTTGATGAATTTGCGTTTTGTATCGTCAATCCCCAAAGCACCAAATTTTCCTATGACAATGTAAAGGTGACAAAAGAGGCTTCAACTTGGACTCCTGCTTCTCAGATGCTCTGGCAAAATGCCTCGCAACCTGTGGATATTATAGCTTATGCACCATACGAGAAAATTTCAATATACGAGAAAATGAGTAACGCCACCAATTATCCTGTTTATGTAAAAGTACAACAGGAAGCGGATACTTACGAGTCGGACTTTCTCGTTTACAAGAAAAAAGGGTTTGTGCCAGGGACGGATTTAAAAAATGGTGCAGTTGACATAACTTTTACGCATGCTCTCAGTTTGCTGAATATAAATATAGAGTTCGGCAATGAATTTAGCAAAACAACTCCTTTGACATCCAACCCGATAAAGAATATAACAGTCGGAGGAAGCGTCGACCGTGGTTATGCGGATTTTACAAAAGATGTTATCAGTGTGACAGCGGATGCTGCCAGTGTACCTGTTTTAATTACACCTGTAATTGGAATTTTCAACGCTGCAGCCAACAATGATGCCCATGCGACAGTAAACTACTCTGCCATTCTTATTCCCCAAACTATTGCCCAAGGATTTAGAGTGGAGTTTGAAATGGATAGCAAAATTTATGTGTGGACAGCTTCTGAAAGTGTGACATTGGAATCTGGCAAAAAACATCAGCTAAACCTTACAGTAGGTAAGGATGTCGTAAAATCTGGCTACATATCGTCAGAACCTTGGACAGAGGGAACTGGTGGTACTTTAGAAACAGAATAAGCAACAGAATTAAAACGAAGAATATGAAATTTTCAAATTATATAGGAACATTTGCACTTGTTGCAATGCTTACAGCTTGCTCTACAGAAGAGGAACAGGTACATTTTGCTGGGAATGAGGTGAAAGTCGATGCAGCTATAGGCAGAGAAAGCACTTTTACCAGAAGTAATCCTGCTGGAGACGAAGAAAAACAGAGCAATTTTAATGATTATGACCAAATAGGTATCAGTATGAATGATGGTGCCGCACGGTTGTATGAAATGAAAAATGGCATTTGGGATGTCAAGGATGGAGAGCCTCTGAAATGGGAAACGGAGATAACAGAGTTCAAGGCTTTTTACCCATATTCTTATGGGGATAAACTTTACAACAGTTTCGAAAAAGGACATATCATAGAGAACCAGATTTCCAAGGAGGGAATGGCTCTGTCTGATTACATGATAGCAGATAGAATTGAGCCTTCTATTCCAGCCAACCGTGAATTAAAATTATACTTCAAGCGCAAGACGGCACGTGTCATTGTCGATATACAAAATTCGACTTTCACGAATGAGTTCGACAGTCGTCCATTAGTATCTGGGGTGACAATATTTTCTCAGTTGGAGATACCTGCGACTCAAGGCGCAGATGTCACGGAAATAAAACCATACAAGATGGATGATTCCAATCCAAAGAGTTCCTGGATGGCTTTGGTTGCTCCAAATGCAGAAGATGCAAGCAAAAATTTTATATGTATTAAGGTACAAGAGACCAACACTGCCGACGACCCAAAACCATATTATGTCAAAGGTATCCCAAATCTTGAAGAAGGCAATAGCTATACCTATAAATTAAAGATTGGAAAGGATAGAGTCACGATAGAGAATGTCACGGTAGCGGAATGGACTGATGGAACTGCAATATCGGGTGGAGCAGCTTCCTCTATAACGGTAGAGGGTATTAAAGAATCTGTCACTACGCAATTGGAAAGGGGCAATGATGTAGTGTTGACATTGAACTCAAATGCGTCTTCAGGTATTTTTGATGCCATTAAAACTGCCATTAAAGAAAAAGGTGTTACAGATGGAAGTGTCAATTTAACTCTAAAGAATGTGATGACTATTCCTGATGGAACTTTTAAAGATGTGACTTGGCTTAATAAGGTTACTTTGCCAGATGCTGTTACTATTGGCAAAAATGCCTTTGGCGGAAGTAGTTTGAAGGATATAGAAGCCCCTAAAGTAAGCACTGTAGAAATGCTTGCATTTGATCAATGCAAGTTTCTTGAAAATGTGAATTTGCCTAAGGTGTCGGAAATAGGTATTAACGCATTTCATTTTTGCAGCACTTTGAGAAATGTTCTGTTCGGTACACTCACAAAAGTTTGGACTGGGGATGAGAATAACACATATGGAATATTTGATAGTGTTTATACTAAAGCTATTTCTCTTACATTATCTTCAAGTCAAAGTCTGATGGACATATTTGACGATGCTGAGGGAAATTTCTTATGGATATCAAGAAATCAACCTTATAAAGGTTCCGACCAATATGCTCTTTCGAAATTCATTGGTTACGAATTCAATGAGATTAAATTCTTTGAGTAATAATTGAACTCCTAAGCAGGGCAGGAGTATAAGGTGCTCAGCAAACATAGTCACCCGCACCTCACGGGAAACGACAAGGGTCTATATGCCACGATGAACAGGTGGCGTATAGACCCTTCATCATGTCTTGATACCTGTTGGGTTACGTTAGAGCTTTATGTTAATAAATGCAACTCGTAGTTTTGTGGGTGGAGAAACATAGTATAAGAGGAGTAAAGTCATAGCTTCTCGGATCACTAGTTCTCGTTTCGATACTTGCCCCCTCTTTCTTTCTCTTAAAAAAAATAACACGGACAAATTGAATTTGTCCGGACAAATTGTCCGGCAGCTTATAATTTATTAATATTCAGACATTTACAAGCGCCCGGACAAAAGAGCCGGACAAATTCAATTTGTCCGTGTTATTTTTTTCGTCTTACTTATTCATCCACCTGCTCATAATAATAAGAATAGTCTATGCCCTTCATAAAGACCTCACGGTCTTCAATCTTATCAGTTAAAGCATTGGAAATAAGCTGTTTGATACGTCTGCTATCAACAACACTCTGTGTCATCGCAGTCAAATAATCATTCTTGTCAATAAGGCTCCAATCCACACATTTTTTCAGCCTGCGCTTCAATATCAAATCAAGCCAAATGCGCGTAGCTCTACCATTTCCCTCACGGAAAGGATGAGCGATGTTCATTTCTACGTATTTGTCGATGATTTCATCCAACGTACTTTCCGGCATCTGTTCGATTCCTGCAAGTGTTTGGGGGAGATATTGCGCCATAGCAAACTGGAAACCGCCCTTTGCAATATTCACTGTTCGAATCTGTCCTGCAAAATCGTATAGACCACCAAAGAGGAAAGCATGAATCTGCTGCAAACCTTTGACAGTGCCTTCTGTAATGGAATTGATCAATTCACTCTCAAAAAGAGTGTATGCTTTCTTGCGACTCTGCCCATCTTTACCATCAGGAGCTTGCAATTTCAACTGGTTAGTGGCACTAACCAGTTCATTATTTTCCTTCTTCAGTTTAGTCTTCAGATACTTCCAGTAATTACGGTTCTTGCTATAATCATCCCGCTCGTTCAAAACGCCGATAATATCCAGTACGGAGAACCACCACTTGTTGTGTTCCCCGTCCCAAACCGCTCTTACCTCCCGGTCTTTATAAAATCTGATTGATAATTTTCTGTCCATATTGCAATTCATTTTAAGAACACCCCGTATAATGGAATATAGGCATTCTTTGCCTTATTCCATTTACTGCCTGGTTATGGCAAGATATTGCCCTTTACCAGGGCAACTTTGTGCCATTGCCAGGCACAAAACGATACGTCGGGAGATAAAATTCAGCTGAACTATCTGTAAAAAGACTACTCTCGCTTTTACTCTTCACTCTTCACCAAATCGGCTGAAACCCCGATAAACACTGGGGGGGGTGGGCGGTGAAGAGTGGTGGTTCACTCTTCACCACTCTTCACCACTCTTCACTTATCGCGAGGTTCAGCTATCATTTATTCCAAGATCTGGTCTTCATTGATGACAGGGCCTGGTCTTCATTGATGACAAAGCCTAGTCTTCATTGATGACGGAACCATTGCCTCTCTGATATTCTTTCCTCTAAAATAATATGGGTGAAGAGTGGTGAAGAGTGAGTTCAACTCTTCACCCGTCTAATCATCTAATTTACAACACCTTATACCATCCCGGTGAAGGGTGAAGAGTAAATTAGAAAATACTATTCTTTTTCCTTGTAGAAAATCTTGTTGGCACCGCTTGTAATCTTCAGCGCCTCAGGATGCTCCTCAATAAAGCTGTTGATGTGGCGGATACGCTTCTCCTCCAGAATTTCATCCACGGCAATGAGAATGCCCGTCTCCTCTACATCGCCGAAGCCATAATTGATGGCTGTACCAAAGAGCTTCATGGTAGGACTGAGGTTCATATAGGCATTCACCAGAGGAGGAATATTGAAACCGAGCTGGCGAATCTCATGATTCAGAATGCGATAGTCAGCACGGAAATCATCTTCCGTGAAGATAGCTGCCATCTCGCTCTCAGGAGTTTCCAACTTCAATGGCTTCATCGGAATCACCAGGTTCTCCTTGTCATCAAAATGCTTCTTGAGGAAGTAGAGAATCATATCGCGGCCACGACGGATGTAAGAAGGATACATCGTCATCTTGCCGAAGAAATACTTTACATCCGGATAGAGCACGGTAAGGGCACCCAATCCGTCCCAGAGATTGTCAAGAGCAAAGATACTCTTGGTATTCTTGCGCACATTCTGATACTCGAGAGAGACGAACGAACGGCCCAGCTCCACAGTATATGGCATGTATTCCTTCAGGAACTTGTCTGAAAAGTGGAACATGTGACTGGTAGCAAGCTTAGGCTGCCCCTTTTCATCAAGTTCCCAATCCTTGCCCAGGAGATAACGGTAGCCACCGATAATCTCGTTAGCATCTGGATTCCAGACAATAAGCTGCTTGTAGCAGTTGTCACCGAAGTCGAATTCGTCAAGGTCCATCGATTTACCCGTTCCACCACCTGCTTCGCGGAAAGCGATTTCACGAAGGCGACCAATTTCCTTCAATACATTTGGCGAATCATTAGCCGTAACGATATAGATTTCGTTATGACTCTTGTTGGTCATACGAAGCTGCTTCTCGGGAGTCAACTCGCTCTTCAGCAGTTCGCGGTCAATCGGTTGGATGATTTCTTCTTCCATAATTCTCTATATAATATCGATAATTATCTTGTTCTATTTCTCTTACTTTTTCTATGATTGCTCACCGTAAAAGGGCTCTCACTAGAGTTCGTAAACCCTGTCCTTCACATACTGAGCCCACTCTGTAGCCGACTTGCTGTGATCGAAAGTCTGCCAGGGAATCGGCTTGCCTATGGCGATGCGGAAATGCTTGCCCACATTCTTGTACATCTCATCCACGAGGAACATCATGGCAAGGTTGAAAGGCAGATGCTTGTCGCTGAACCTGGCGATGCGATAGAACCTTTCGGAGTTCTGCCCACCGAAATGGATAGGCACCACATCACGCTGATATTCCACACTCTTGGAGATGAATGTCTTCTTCCAAGGCAAATCGCGGATGCTGCCATCAGGCTGCTTGCGGCTGTTCAATCCCGCAGGGAACATCAGCATGTGGTTGTCACTCTGGAATCCAGCCTCTACCATGCGAGGGAAGTCACGGCTCTGTCTGCCGGTCTTATTGATACCGATGCTCACCGGCTTCAAGCCCGGGAGATTGAGCAGCAGATCGTTTACCAGATAGCGGAACTTACCATCGTAATGCGTTCCGATGATGGAGCCGAGGCACACGCCGTCCTGTCCACCCAGCGGATGATTAGACACGAAAGTATAGAGCTTGCCATCATTCTTATCCGGCAAATTCTCCAAGCCTACGATTTCTACATCCATCTTCAGATAGCGCACGCATTCTGTAAGCCAGTCCGTACCGGAGAGGTTTCGGCTTTCCCACAAGAACTTGTTCACTTCGTCTTCGTGTATAATCTTTTTTAGCCAAGACACGAGGAATCCGGGAACAAATTTAGCTTTGCTCCCCATCTTGTTCTTCAGTATCTTTTCTATGTCTATCGTTTTCTCTATTGAACCACTCATTTTCAGTAAACCTAATAAGTACGTGCAAAGTTAGTTTTTCTTTTTTAAATATGAGTCATTTTTCCCGAAAAATTATCAATAAAGCTAAAAAATAGTGCATTTTTCCACCTTTTCGGGAGAAATCAAGACAAAAAACATCGTTTTTCGCGAATTACTAGATACCAGCGAATAAGGAGCGTAAAAATGAAAAAATCATTTTTTTGCGCCCGTTTCATAAAATTTGTGGGGAAACATGGAGCTATGTGAGGATTTTTATGTACCTTTGGAGCCGAATTCCTATTAAATAGGTACATACGCGTTGTATATAAGTACATGCACGTGAAAGAAACAAGTTAAAAATAAGTAACTTACAAAAGAAAAAGAATCAAGAAGAATGATCAAGACAGCAGAAACATATCACGTACCCGTGCTCCTCAAAGAGAGCGTTGACGGACTCAATATCCAGCCAGGCGGCATCTATGTAGATGTTACCTTCGGCGGAGGAGGACATTCCAGGGAGATCATCTCCCGCCTAAGCGAGGGAGCACATCTCTACAGCTTCGACCAGGACGCCGATGCCGAGCGCAACGTGGTGGCAAATCCCAACTTCACCTTCGTATGCTCCAACTTCAGATACCTGAAGAACTGGATGAGATACTATGGCGTGGAGGGACTGGACGGACTACTCGCCGACCTCGGTGTATCGAGTCATCATTTCGACGACGAGACCCGCGGATTCTCCTTCCGCTTTGATTCTCCTCTCGACATGCGCATGAACAAGAGAGCCGGGAAGACTGCTGCCGACATCGTGAACGAATACGAGGAAGAGGCACTTGCCGACATCTTCTATCTCTACGGCGAACTGAAGAATTCCCGCCGCATCGCTTCAGCGCTGGTCAAGGCAAGAGCCGCAAGCCCTATCAAGACCACCAAGGACTTCATGGCTGCCGTGGAACCCCTCTTCAAGCGAGAGCGTGAGAAGAAGGAGATGGCCAAGCTCTTCCAGGCACTGCGCATAGAGGTGAATCACGAGATGGACGCCCTGAAAGAAATGCTCCGCTCTGCCACCGAACTGCTCAAGCCGGGAGGAAGACTCTCGGTGATTACCTATCACTCACTGGAAGACCGCATCGTGAAGAACATGATGAAGGCGGGCAATCCAGAGGGCAAGGTAGAACAGGACTTCTTCGGAAGAATCGAGACGCCTTTCAAGCTCGTCAACAACAAGGTAATCATACCAGACGCCGATGAGCAGGAAAGGAACCCGAGAAGCCGCAGCGCCAAGTTGAGAATCGCAGAAAAGAAATAGAGTAAATGAGATTATCATGTAACTGCAATCATGTAATGCAATAGAAAATGAAACAAGATAAAGAAAAACCAGAAACAAGCATCCCGGCTGAAGAGCAGAAGACGCAGGTTTCTGAGTCGGCAAAGACCAAGGAGAAAGCACCGACTACTGAAAAGCAGAAGGCGCAAGCTTCAGAAAAGCAGAAGGCGGAGACTTCAGAAGAGCAGAAGGCGCAGCCGGAAGCTCCCAAACCGGCTCCGCAGGCTTCGCTCAAGGAAGTGATTGCCAAGCAGGCCATCGAGGAGGAAGAATCGGGATCTGCCAGCTTCACACTGCGCAAGATTCTGGGTGGTGACATCCTCACTGCACAAATCATCAGAAAGCAGATATGGCTGTTCATGCTCATCGTGTTTTTCATCATTATCTACATATCCAACCGATACAGCATCCAGAAGGACCTCATCGAATTGGACCAACTGCAAAAAGAGCTGCAAGACACGAAATACAGAGCACTGTCAACCAGCAGTCAGATAACAGAGAAGAGTCGTGAAAGCAATGTGCTCGACATGCTGAAGCACAGCAAGGACAGCACCCTGCACATCGCCACACAACCTCCTTACATCATAAACGTACCAGAAGAATGAGCAAGTTTGAGCATAAGAAAGTAATGCCGCGCTATAGTGCCATCGCCATCATCATGACCCTGATTGCCACCGCCATTGTAGGAAAAGCACTCTACATCATGACGGCTAAGCACGACTACTGGATGCAGGTTGCCGAGCGACAGAAGAGAGACTCCGTGACCGTGAAGCCTAACCGAGGCAACATCCTGAGCTGCGCAGGACAGCTGATGGCGAGTTCGCTGCCAGAGTTCAAGGTATTCATGGACTTCAAGGCACTGACCGAAGCCGGCAACGACTCGCTTTGGGATGCCAAGCAGGATTCCATCTGCCAGGGACTCCACAAGATTTTCCCGGAGAAAACAGCAGAGGAATTCAAGCGCCATCTCATAGAGGGACGCGGCAAGAAGAGCCGCCACTGGGCGGTATATGGAAGCCGTATCAACTATAACACCTTCACCGAGGTGAAGGCGCTGCCAATTTTCCGCCTCACTCCCTACAAGAGCGGATTCCACTGGGAGGAATACAATGCCCGCACCCGTACCTACGGTTCGCTGGCAGGAAGAACCATCGGAGCCATGTTTGGTGCCAAGGATACCGCCAGATTCGGACTGGAGCTGAGCTATGACTCCATCCTGCGCGGAACCAATGGTATCGTGCATCGCCGCAAGGTGCGCAACAAGTTCCTCGACATCACCGACACCCCTCCTATCGACGGTGCCGACATCGTTACCACCATCGATGTGAGCATGCAGGATCTTGCCGAGCGCTCACTCATCGAAGAGTTGAAGGAAATCAATGCCAACGTGGGTGTAGCCATCGTGATGGATGTGCCTACCGGCGACATCAAGGCCATTGTAAACATGGAAAAATGCTTCGATGGCGAATACAGAGAGATTCACAACCATGCCGTGAGCGACCTTCTGGAGCCAGGTTCGGTGTTCAAGCCTGCCTCGCTGCTCGTAGCGCTCGATGATGGCGTGGTAGATACTACCTATCGCGTGGAAACGGGAGGTGGAGTCTGGCAGATGTACGGACGAGACATGAAGGACCACAACTGGCGAAAGGGCGGATACGGAATGCTGACCTTTGCACAGACCTTGTGGTACAGTTCCAACATCGGTGTGAGCCGAATCATCGACGACCACTACCGCAACTGTCCGGAGAAATTCGTACAGGGCATCTATCGCACCGGTCTGCACGACGACCTGAAGATTCCGCTGGTGGGAGCTACTCCTGCCCGAATCCGAATGCCGCACAGAAACAGCCACGGGCAGTATGACAACTGGGCAAAGACCAGCTTGCCATGGATGAGTATCGGATACGAGACGCAGATACCACCAATCTCTACCCTCACCTTCTACAACACCATCGCCAACAACGGTAAGATGATGCGCCCTAGATTCGTGAGCAAGGTAGTGAAGAACGGAGAAACCATCATGGAGTTCCCGCCAGAGGTGATGCGCGAACAGATAGCCAAGCCGCAATCCATCAAGAAGATGCAGACCATCCTGGAACAGGTAGTTAGCGTGGGACTGGGCAAAAAAGCCGGTTCGCCTAACTTCAAGGTTGCCGGAAAGACGGGTACGGCTCAGGTTTCCAAGGGTGCCGGCGGTTACAAGAGCGGCATTACCAACTATCTGGTGAGCTTCGCCGGCTACTTCCCAGCCGACAATCCGCGCTACAGCTGTATCGTCTGCATTCAGAAATCAGGTTTGCCAGCTTCCGGCGGAAGCATGAGTGGTAAGGTATTCCACGACATTGCCGAAGGTATCATGGCACAGAGCCTGAAACTCGACGTGAAGGATGCCAAGGATTCAGCCTCCATCTTCGTTCCGGACGTGAAGAACGGAAACGTACTGGCTGCCGACTATGTACTCACCCATCTGGGCATCAAGACCAATACCAACTGGAGTGGAAGCTACGCCAACGGCAATCCTATCTGGGGCAAGGCAGAACGCATAGGAAGCAGAAACATCAAGCTCATCAAGGAGAAGCAATACGGCAAAAGCACCGTGCCCGATATTACAGGCATGGGAGCCAGAGACGCTATCTTCTGCATGGAGAGCAGAGGAATCAGAACCAGGATTCATGGCAGAGGCAAGGTAATCAAGCAGAGTCTCATGCCGGGAACACCGGTCAAGAAGGGTTCCATCTGTATCATCGAATTGAACTAATATATATAATAAGGTGTAAATACATAAAAATATAAATATGAAGTTACAAGAATTACTCAAAAACATCGAGCCGATTCAGATTGTCGGCGATGCTGATGTAGAGGTTTCGGGCGTAAACATCGACTCCCGAAAGATTAAGGAAGGTCACTTGTTCGTTGCTATCAAGGGCACTCAGGTTGACGGCCACCAGTTTATTCCAAAGGCATTGAGCCTGGGCGCAAAGTCGGTTTTGTGCGAGGATATGCCTGAAGAGAAAATCGAAGGCGTAACTTACATTCAGGTAGCATCTACCGAAGATGCTGTAGGTAAAGTGGCTACACTCTTCTATGGCGACCCATCCAAAAAGCTGAAGTTGGTTGGCGTGACTGGCACCAATGGTAAGACCACCATCGCCACCTTATTATATAATATGTTCCGCAAGTTCGGACATAAGTGCGGTCTGCTCTCTACCGTCTGCAATTACATTGAGGGCGAGGCGATTCCTGCCGACCACACTACCCCAGACCCTATCGAGCTGAACATGCTGCTGGGCAAGATGGTAGAGGCAGGATGCGAATACGCCTTCATGGAGTGCTCTTCTCATGCCATCGCACAGAAGCGTATCGGCGGTTTGGAGTTCGCCGGCGGACTGTTCACCAATCTCACCCGCGACCATCTCGACTATCACAAGACATTCGAGAACTACCGCAACGCCAAAAAGGCTTTCTTCGATGGTCTGCCTAAGACTGCCTTCGCCATCACCAATGCCGACGACAAGAACGGCATGATCATGGTACAGAACACCAAGGCTACCGTGAAGACCTACTCTACCCGCTCTATGGCAGACTTCAAGGCTAGAATCCTGGAGTGTCACTTCGGCGGCATGTATCTGGAAATAGATGGCAGAGAGGTAGGCGTACAGTTTATCGGAAAATTCAATGTAAGCAATCTGCTTGCTGTATATGGTGCAGCCGTCATGCTCGGCAAGAAGCCGGAGGATGTACTCGTAGTGATGAGTACCCTTCACAGCGTAAACGGACGACTGGAGCCAATCCAGTCGCCTGAAGGCTATACAGCCATCGTTGACTATGCTCATACCCCAGATGCATTGGAGAACGTACTGAATGCCATTCACGAAGTTCTCGACGGCAAGGGCGGTGAAGTGATTACCGTCTGCGGTGCCGGTGGAAACCGTGACAAGGGCAAGCGCCCGTTGATGGCACAAGAGGCAGTCAAGCAGAGCGATAAGGTTATCATCACCAGCGACAATCCTCGCTTCGAAGAGCCACAGGACATCATCAACGACATGCTGGCTGGTCTCAACGCCCAGCAGATGAAGAAGGTGATCAGCATCGTTGACCGCAAGGAAGCAATCCGCACAGCCTGCATGCTGGCCAAGAAGGGCGATGTAATCCTCGTTGCCGGAAAGGGACATGAAGACTACCAGGAGATCAAGGGCGTGAAGCATCACTTCGACGACAAGGAAGTGCTTCGCGAAATCTTCGGTATCAACAAGTAGTATTATCATCTAATAGAAAAAGAGAAGAAGAAAAATGTTATACTATCTTTTTAGATTTCTGGAGCAGTGGGGCATCACAGGTTCCCACATGTGGGGTTACATTTCATTCCGTGCCCTGCTCGCACTGATTTTATCACTCGTCATCTCTGCATGGTTTGGCGAGAAGTTCATCAAGTACCTCAAGAGCAAGCAGATTACCGAAACCCAGCGCGATGCCAGCATCGACCCGTTCGGCGTAAAGAAGATCGGCGTCCCATCCATGGGTGGCGTCATCATCATCCTGGCCATCCTCGTACCGGTATTGCTGCTCGGCAGATTGCGCAACATCTATCTGATCCTGATGATCATCACCACCGTATGGCTCGGCTTTCTCGGTGGAATGGATGACTTCATCAAGATCTTCAAGCGCGACAAGGAGGGACTGAAGGGCAAATATAAAATCGTGGGACAGGTAGGTATCGGCCTCATCGTAGGTCTGGTACTCTGGGCTTCTCCAGACGTGAAGATGAACGAGAATCTCGCCATCGAGCGCCAGGGACAGGAGACGGTGGTAAAGCATCGTACCGAGGCGCGGAAGTCGCTGAAAACCACCATACCTTTCATCAAGGGACATAACCTCGACTACTCCAACATCACCAGTTTCTGCGGTGATCACAAGGTAGCTGCAGGCTGGATTCTCTTTGTGATCATGACCATCTTCGTGGTTACAGCCGTTTCCAACGGTGCCAACCTCAACGATGGTATGGATGGAATGTGTGCCGGAAACTCCGCCATCATAGGTGTGGCATTAGGCATTCTTGCGTATGTGTCGTCGCACATCGAGTTTGCCGCCTACCTCAACATCATGTATATTCCTGGCTCCGAGGAGCTGGTGGTATTCTTCTGTGCCTTTATCGGAGCCCTCATCGGCTTCCTCTGGTACAACGCCTACCCTGCACAGGTATTCATGGGCGATACCGGTTCGCTCACCATTGGCGGTATCATCGCCGTGGGCGCCATCATCATCCACAAGGAGCTGATGCTGCCTATCCTCTGCGGAATCTTCTTCGTAGAGAGCCTCAGTGTGATGATGCAGGTATATTACTACAAGCTGGGCAAGCGCAGAGGCATCAAGCAGCGCATCTTCAAGCGCACACCTATCCACGACAACTTCCGTACACAGGACAGCCAGCTGGATCCAGACTGCAAGTATCTGTGGAAGAAGCCTCGCAACTGCTACCACGAATCAAAGATTACCATCCGTTTCTGGATCGTGACCATCATCCTGGCAGCACTCACCATCATCACATTGAAGATTAGATAAAACAAAGGCTCTTATCAGCCTGACAAGATAAAGATACAACAATGAGCAAAATTGTAATTTTAGGAGCTGGCGAAAGTGGCGCAGGTGCTGCCGTGCTGGCGAAAAAAGAGGGATTCGAAGTATTTGTCTCTGACATGTCTAAGATCAAGGACAACTACAAGAAGTTGATGGACGACCACGGCATTGAGTGGGAAGAGGGACATCATACTGAAGAGAAAATCTTAGACGCTGATGAAGTCATCAAGAGCCCGGGCATTCCTAAGGAAGCCCCTATGATTCAGAAACTGATGGCAAAGGGTACTCCTATCATCAGCGAAATAGAATTTGCAGGCAGATATACAGACGCCAAGATGATCTGCATCACAGGTAGCAATGGCAAGACCACAACTACTTCGCTGATCTATCACATCATCAAGTCGGCTGGCTACGATGTTGGTCTGGCTGGCAATATCGGCAAGAGTCTGGCGCTGCAGGTGGCAGAAACACCTCACAAGTACTACGTCATCGAGCTGAGCAGTTTCCAGCTTGACAACATGTACGAATTCCGTGCCAACGTGGCAATCCTGCTCAACATCACTCCAGACCATCTGGACCGCTACGAGTTCAAGATGCAGAACTATACCGATGCCAAGATGCGCATCACACAGAACCAGACAGAAGAAGACAGCTTCATCTTCTGGAACGATGATCCTATCGTGAAGAAGGAACTGGAGAAGTATGACCTCAAGTCACACCTCTGCCCATTCTCAGAATTCAACGAGGAAGGATGCGTGGGCTACATCGAGGACGGCAAGTACAAGCTCAACTTCCCATCAGCCTTCGAGATGCCACAGGCAGACATGAGCCTGCGCGGCAAGCACAACATCTACAACAGCCTGGCAGCCGGACTTGCCTGCAACATCGTTGGCATCGACCACGAGACCCTGCACAAGGGCCTCAGCGACTTCCCTGGCGTAGAGCACCGACTGGAGAAGGTGGGCAAGTTCAAGGGAGTTTACTATGTAAACGACTCAAAGGCTACCAATGTGGATGCTTGCTGGTACGCTCTGGAGAGCATGACAACCCCTACCATCCTCATCATCGGTGGTAAGGACAAGGGCAACGATTACAACCAGATCAAGGATCTGGTAAAGGAGAAGTGCGCAGGTATCGTATATCTCGGAGCCGACAACCAGAAGCTGCACGACAACTTCGACGCCCTGGGCATTCCTGTTCGCGACACCCACAGTATGAAAGACTGCGTGGCTGCCTGCCAGGAGCTGGCCAAGCCAGGCGACACCGTATTGCTTAGCCCATGCTGCGCCAGCTTCGACCTCTTCAAGAATATGGAGGACCGCGGCGAGCAGTTCAAGGCCCTGGCAAGAGCCATCGGTGAATAACTTTTCATTGGGAAAGAACTTAAGTGATAATAATTTTAGAGATAGGACAGTTAAGAAATGAACAATAAGACCATAGGCAACATATTCAAGGGAGACAAGGTCATCTGGATGGTCTTCTTCTTTCTCTGTATGATAAGCATCATAGAGGTGTATTCCGCCTCTAGCTCCTTGTCTTACAAGAGTGGTAACTATATGGCGCCTGTAATACGCCATATAGGTCTTCTTTTTCTAGGCTTAGGCACCATGATATGTATGCTCAAGGTTAAGTGTAAGTACTTCAAGATCGTCACTCCTTTTGTGATATTTCCATCTCTGGGCTTACTCATCTGGGTTTTGATAGCGGGACAATCCACCAATGGTGCATCCCGCTGGATTAACCTGGTGGGCATCCAGTTTCAGCCTTCGGAAATAGCCAAGGGAGCTGTGGTTTTGGTGGTGGCACAGATTCTCAGTGCAATGCAGACACCGAATGGTGCTGAACGGAGAGCCTTCAAGTATGTCTTGACGGCCTGCAGCCTGTTTGTCATCCTCATCGGACTGGAAAACTTATCCACCGCCATGCTTCTGTGTATCACCATCTTATGTATGATGATCATCGGAAGAGTACCTATGAGTCAGATAGGAAAACTCGTGGGCAGTGTCTTGATATTTATCTGCGTAGTCTTCGCCGGCGTTATGATCGTGGGTGAAGACAAGGAAAACGGAGGTAACAAGCCGGAAAATACACTCACCGAAAACATCAACGAGAAGGAAGAAGCACCAGGTATGGCTGCGAAGATGTTCCACCGAGCAGACACCTGGAAAGCACGTATCGACAAGTTCATCAATTCCAAGCCAGTGGCTCCGGAAGACGTGGACCTGGACAAGGATGCACAGGTGGCACATGCCAATATCGCCATCGCCTCATCGAATATCGTGGGAAAGGGACCGGGAAACTCCGTAGAACGAGATTTCCTGTCTCAGGCTTTCTCCGACTTCATCTACGCCATCATCATCGAGGAAATGGGACTGTGGGGTGCCTTCTTTGTGGCATTCCTCTACATCATTCTGCTCTTTAGAGCCGGGCGAATCGCCAACCGGTGTGAGAACACATTCCCAGCATTCCTGTGTATGGGACTTGCCATTATGCTGGTTATCCAGGCATTGTTCAACATGGCTGTAGCTGTAGGCTTGGCACCGGTTACTGGTCAGCCACTTCCGCTCATCAGCCGCGGTGGAACCTCAACCATCATCAACTGTCTCTACCTGGGCATCATCTTAAGCATCAGTAGAACCGCAAAAAAGAAAGATTTGCCTCAAAACGAAGCAAATTTTGACAAATTTGCTGCTGCATAACAAAAGTGTATCATAAATAAGGTAAAAAATGCCATTAAATGGATTTTTTTGCTTACCTTTGCGTGAAAATTGTTGACCCTCGGGTCGTAAACAAGAATGGATTATGAATAATGAACTGAGAATTATCATAAGTGGAGGCGGTACAGGCGGTCATATATTCCCTGCCGTATCCATCGCAAACGCCATCAAGGCAAAGCGCCCTGATGCCAAAATATTGTTTGTTGGAGCACTCGGCAGAATGGAAATGCAGCGTGTTCCTGCAGCTGGTTATGAAATCAAAGGATTGCCTATCTGCGGTTTCGACAGAAAGCATCTACTCAAGAACATCGCTGTTCTCTTCAAGATATGGAAGAGCCAGCACATGGCCAAGAGCATCATCAAGAATTTCAAGCCAATGGCAGCTGTAGGTGTGGGCGGTTACGCCAGCGGTCCTACACTCAACGTTTGTGCTAGCAAAGGTATTCCATGCCTCATCCAGGAACAGAACTCATACGCAGGTGTGACCAACAAGCTCCTGGCAAAGAAGGCAGAAAAGATATGCGTGGCTTACGAAGGAATGGAACGTTTCTTCCCAGCCGACAAAATCATCATGACGGGAAACCCAGTACGCCAGAACGTATTGGAGACTACCCTCACCAAGGAAGAGGCACGTAAGCAGTTCGGTCTCGACCCTGACAAGAAAACCATCCTGCTCGTGGGCGGAAGCCTCGGTGCAAGAACCATCAACGAGAGTGTGCTTCAGCACCTCGACCTCGTGAAGGAAAGCGGCGTGCAGTTTATCTGGCAGACAGGTAAGTACTACAACGCAGCCATCATGGAGCAACTCAAGGGCAAGGAACTGCCAATGCTCAAGGTTACCGACTTCATCAGCGACATGGGCGCAGCTTACAAGGCTGCCGACCTCGTGATCAGCCGTGCCGGAGCCAGCAGTATCAGCGAGTTCTGCCTCATCGGAAAGCCAGTCATCCTCGTCCCAAGCCCTAACGTGGCAGAAGACCATCAGACCAAGAATGCCATGGCACTGGTAAACAAGGATGCAGCCATCTACGTGAAAGATGCTGATGCGCCAAACGAATTGCTCCAGAAAGCCATCAACACCGTCAAGAACGAGGATAAACTCAACTCACTCTGTGAGAACATCAAGAAATTAGGATTAAAGAACTCAGCCGACGTCATCGCCGACGAAGTAATCAAATTAGCAACAAGATAATGGAAATCAAGGATATTAAAGCAGTTTATTTTGTAGGTGCTGGCGGCATCGGTATGAGCGCCATCGCCAGATACTTCCTCAGCAAGAAGTTGGTTGTAGCCGGATACGACAAGACTCCTTCTAATCTCACTCATGAGTTGGAAAAAGAAGGAATGCTCATCCACTACGAAGAGAATGTAAATCTCATCCCTGAGGCTTGCAAGGATGCCAAGAACACGCTGGTTGTCTATACACCAGCCATCCCTGCTGAGCACAAGGAGCTGGTTTACTTCCGCGAGAATGGATTCACCATCGAGAAGCGTGCACAGGTTCTGGGTACCCTGACCCGCACCCACAAGGGACTTTGCGTGGCAGGTACACACGGCAAGACTTCAACTTCTACCATGTGTGCTCACATCATGCACCAGAGCCATCTCGACTGCAATGCCTTCCTCGGAGGTATCTCCAAGAATTATGGCACCAACTACATTCTCTCAGACAAGAGCGACTTCGTAGTCATCGAGGCAGATGAGTTTGACCGCAGTTTCCACTGGTTGCGCCCATGGATGAGCGTCATCACATCTACAGATCCTGATCACCTCGACATCTACGGTACCAAGGAGGCTTATCTCGAAAGCTTCCGTCACTATACAGAATTGATCCAGCCGGGCGGTGCGCTCATCATCCACAAAGACCTGGAGATGAAGCAGCACGTACAGGACGGCGTCAAGATATACGAATACAGCCAGGACGAAGGAGACTTCCACGCTGAAAACATCAAGATAGAGAATGGCGGAATCACATTCGATTTCATTTCTCCTATCGAGAACGTGACAGGCGTAGAACTCGGACAGCCAGTTCCAATCAACATCACAAACGGTGTAGCTGCAATGGCAATGGCACAGCTGAATGGTTGTACAGCCGATGAGCTTCGCAACGGAATGAAGACATACGGAGGCGTGGACCGCCGCTTCGACTTCAAGATCAAGAACGACAAGCTCGTATTCCTTTCCGACTACGCTCATCATCCAAAAGAGATTTTCCAGAGTGCAAAGAGTATTCGTGAGCTTTACAAAGATCGCAAGATTACAGCCATCTTCCAGCCTCACCTCTACACCCGCACCCGTGACTTCTACAAGGACTTTGCCAACAGTCTGAGTCTCCTCGATGAAGTCATCCTCTGCGATATCTATCCTGCTCGCGAGCAGCCTATCCCGGGAGTTACCTCCAAGCTCATCTACGACAACCTGAAATCAGGCGTTGAGAAGAGCATGATTCACAAGGAAGACGTACTCGACCTGGTGAAGAGCCGTGACTTCGACGTACTCGTCATTCTGGGAGCTGGCGATCTGGACAACTACGTTCCAGAGATCACAAAGATTCTAGAATCAAAATAAGCCCCGGAGACAGGGGCTTATGCAAACAAGAAGAAAGTAATCAATGCATATCAATTGGCAGAAAACCCTACTCATCACCCTGGATGTTGCACTGGCAACCTATCTGGGATTCGCTTTCACCAAGTTTAACCAACCTGATGAAAAGGGAATGCTATGCACCAAGGTGAACATCAACATCGAGGACGAGATGACCAACGGCTTTCTGAATGCAAAGGAAATCAAGAAGAGACTGGAGATTAAAAAGCTCTATCCCCTGGAGAAACCGCTGAGCAACGTGAACGCCAGGAAGATAGAGGAAACCTTAAAGACCAGTCCCTTCGTGAAGACCGCAGAATGCTACAAGACGCAAGACGGACTGGTGGATATCTACCTCACCCAGCGTATGCCAATTGTGAGAATCAAGAGCATCAACAACGAGGACTACTATATAGATGATCATTATCAGGTAATGCCCAACACCAACTATACGAGCGATATCATCATCGCTACAGGCAATATCAACAAATGGTTTGCACAGAAATACATATCGCTGGTAAGCAAGACCCTGATGAAGAACAATCTTTGGAGAAATCAGATAGAGCAGATCAACGTACTGCCCGACAGGGGCATTGAACTGGTGCCACGAGTAGGAAACCACATTATATATATAGGTAACCTGCCGGAAAGCAATATCATCAGCAAAAGAGAGCAAGATGTAGAAGACTTCATCAACAAGAAGATGGACCGTCTGGAAAAGTTCTACAAATACGGTCTCTCTCAAGCTGGCTGGAACAAATACTCATACATCAACATTGAGTTTGACAACCAGATTATTTGCACAAAGCATCATAACAGCTAATTTTATAATTGAAACAGAAAAAGATAATATATAAAGACTATGCCAAAGGAATTTATTGTAGCTATCGAGCTTGGCTCATCTAAGATGACAGGTATAGCTGGTCAGAAGAATTTAGACGGCAGCATCACCGTGCTGGCTACCGTCGAGGAAAACTCGTCTTCTTGTATCAGAAAGGGTGTTATCTATAACATCGATAAAACATGCCAGTGCCTCACTAGCATCATCAAGAAGTTGAAGAACTCCCTCAAACAGGATATTACCCAGGTTTACGTGGGTGTTGGAGGCAGATCTATCAGAAGCCTCAAGAACGTCATCGTGAAAGATCTGCCAGGCGCATCTATCATCTCGCAGGATATGATTAATGAGCTGATGGACATCAACCGCAACATGACTTATCCAGATCAAGAAATTCTTGACGCTGCAACACAGGAATACAAGATAGACAACCAGTACCAGATTGACCCTGTAGGCATACAGTGCAGCCATCTGGAGGGTATCTTCCTGAATATCCTTTGGCGCAAGAACTTCTATAACAATATCAATACCTGCTTCGAGAATGCAAATATCTCGATTGCTGAGATGTATCTCGCACCACTGGCTATGGCAGACAGCGTATTGACCGACTCAGAGAAGAGAGCCGGATGTATGCTCGTTGACCTGGGCGCCGACACCACTACCGTATCCGTTTACTACAAGGGTATCCTGCGCCATCTCTCTGTCATCCCATTGGGTGGAAACAACATCACCAAGGACTTGACTTGCCTCCAGCTCGAGGATGCTGATGCAGAAAAGATGAAGCTGAAATATGCAAAGGCTTACACCGATATCAGCAATATCGACCCAACACTCAACTACTCTGTTGACAAGGACAGAACCATAGAGAGCAAGAAGTTTATCGAGATTGTAGAGGCTCGCGTAGAGGAAATCGTAGAAAATGCATGGTTCCAGGTACCTGTAGAATTCTCTGATAAGCTGATGGGTGGTATCATCCTCACCGGCGGTGGAAGCAATATGCCTGAAATCGATAAGGTATTCAAGACTCACACCCATATCGACAAGGTACGCATCGCGAAGTTTGTTACACAGACCATCAACTCTAAGGATCCTAAGATCACCAATCATACAGGTATGATGAATACAGTTTTGGGACTCTTGGCTAAGGGCGACATGAACTGCGCAGGCAGCGAATTCAACAACGATCTCTTCGACAACCTCGATAACCGTCCTACAACAGGAACAGGTGCAGAAGCTCACAAAGCTCCTCGCAACCCGAACGAAACCGTAGGCACCGGCGTGGTATTGACTGCAGCAGAAAAGCAGAAGGCTGAAGAAGAGGCTCGACGCAAGAGAGAACAGGAAGAGGAAGAGGCAAGACTCCTGGCAGAAAAGGAAGCAGAGGAAGAAGCAAAACGCAGAAAAGAGAACAGCCTCGTTCACAAGTTCATGAGAGGATTCAAGAAGTTTGTGAAGGATACCATCTCTGAGGAAGAATAATATAATCATATTTTAGAATAGACTATTATGCTAGATAACACAAATACTCCACATATTCTGGACTTTGGAGAGCCAGAAAAGGAAAACAGCATCATCAAGGTGATTGGTGTTGGTGGTGGCGGTGGCAACGCTGTCAACCACATGTACCGTGAAGGCATCCACGACGTAAGCTTCGTATTGTGTAACACTGATAATCAGGCACTCAACGATTCTCCTGTACCTGTACATCTGCAGCTGGGTAAGGAAGGTCTGGGAGCCGGCAACAAGCCTGCCAAAGCTCGCCAGGCTGCCGAGGAAACCCTGGAAGAAATCAAGCACATGCTGAACGACGGCACCAAGATGGCTTTCATCACTGCCGGAATGGGTGGTGGTACCGGTACTGGTGCTGCGCCTGTCATCGCAAGAGTGAGCAAGGAACTCGGAATCCTTACCGTTGGTATCGTAACCATTCCTTTCCGCTTCGAAGGTCCTAAGAAGATCGACCAGGCACTGGATGGTGTAGAAGAGATGTCTAAGCACGTAGATGCCCTGCTGGTTATCAACAATGAGCGTCTCCGCCAAATCTATCCAGACCTAGCAGTACTCGATGCCTTCGGAAAGGCAGACGACACCTTGAGCGTTGCTGCAAAGAGTATTGCAGAAATCATCACCGTTCACGGACTCATCAACCTCGACTTCAACGACGTGAAGACTGTATTGAAGGATGGTGGCGTTGCCATCATGAGTACAGGTTACGGTGAGGGCGAAGGTCGTGTCAAGAAGGCGATCGAGGATGCATTGAACTCACCATTGCTCAACGACAACGATGTATTCAACTCCAAGAAGATCTTGCTGAGCATCGCCTTCGCAAGCGAGAAGAAGGACAATCCTGGTTTGACCATGGATGAGATGAACGATGTGAACGACTTCATGGAGAAGTTCGGAGACGACTTCGAGTTAAAGTGGGGACTCGCCATAGACCCAGAGTTGGGAAGCCGTGTCAAGGTTACCGTATTGGCAACAGGTTTCGGTCTCGAAGACGTAGAGGGAATGAACCGCCACATGAAGAAGCATACAGAAGAGGAAGCTCGCCGTATCGCAGAAGAGGAAGAGACAAGGGCAGAGCGTCAGAACAGACGCGAGCGCTACTATGGCTCAGACGGCAACTCTACCCAGTATAAGCGTCATCCACACATCTTCCTGTTCCGTCCTGAAGATCTCGACAATGAGGATGTAATCCTTCAGGTAGAGAATACACCTACCTTCAAGCGTACCCGTCAGACTCTCGAAGACATCCGCAATCTGGCTTCTGGCAATGCTGAAACAGAGGAGGCTAAGAAGAAAGACGATAACGACACAGTACAGGGAGTCATTAGCTTCGCCTAGGGAAACGTTCCTTAAGCAAACAACTCCTGTAGAACAGAAAAGCTTTTCAGCTCCGGGAATCCCGGAACATGAATCCTATAATATTGCAATATCACCTCTACACAGCGGTTTCGATCCAATCGGGACATTGTGTAGAGGTGCATTGTTTCATAGCTCAGGCGAAGCAGCCCCAACATACGTAAAGAATCCTCTTTATTTAAATAATGTACGTGTGTAGGCACGAAGGATACAAAGCGGCCTTCCTCCAAGTCGAAGAAATCGCCATGCGCACCACTCTCAAGGTTAGGCGAAAATCCAAGAAAGAAGGTTAGCCGAACCATAAAGACAATATGGAAATTGGCATAATTCCCCTGTGCCTGGTCGAGCCACGCCACACTCTCCTCTATGAAGGAAAACAATGGAACATTCACCTGCTCGTTCCTGGTGGCTTGCCCCAAAAGCTCTGCCAGAAACATAGACATCGCCAACTTGTAAGGCGAAAAGGGAAGATCCACAAAGGGAAGAGCGATGGATACATCCTTCAATCGCTGCAAGTTAGCTTTCGGACGATGATCGAACTCCAGGTTGAGAATCATCAAGGGCTGAAACAGCTGACGCTTCATCTTTGCCTTAGAAGACTTGGGAATTTTGACCATAAAAGAGACTCTGCCCAACTTTTCGGTGAAGAAATCCACGATAAGTTGTGCATCCCCATACTTAATGGTTTGTAGTACGATAGCTCTAGTTTTTACTTCCATTTTGTCTATAATTATTAAAAAACAGGGCAAAATTACAAAAAAACAAGCATTTAGCGAAAATTTTCGCAGAAAAATTTGCAAGATTCAAATAAAAGTAGTAACTTTGCACCCGCAAATAAGCAATGGTCCCTTCGTCTATCGGTTAGGACGAGAGATTTTCATTCTCTAAAGAGCAGTTCGACTCTGCTAGGGACTACAAACATTAATAAAGAATATAAAAATAAAACATAGAGATGGCAAATCACAAATCATCAGTAAAGAGAATCCGTCAGGACAAGAAGAAGGCTTTGCATAACAAGTACTATGCAAAGACTATGCGCAATGCCGTTCGCAAGTTGCGCAACATGACTGACAAGGAGGAGGCTGCAAAGCTCTATCCTACAGTACAGAAGCTTTTGGACAAGTTGGCTAAGATCAACGTTATTCACGAGAACAAGGCTGCAAACTTGAAGTCTGGTCTTACACAGCACATCGCTAAGTTGGCCTAACTTCCAAGTTAAAGCAAAAGAGATAAATAAGGCTGCTATCCTTCATTGAGGGGTTGCAGCCTTACTCTTTTTTATACCCCTTCGACCTTCAACACATCACCACCTTACTTTTTTCTCTTTTTTCGCTAATTTTCACAAAGAAAACTAGCTGTTTCTCAGCTTTTTTTTGTATCTTTGCACGGAAATAAGACAATTCTAAAAATGGCAGAAAATCAAAACACCGCAAATAATTACTCAGCGAGCAACATCCAGGTTCTTGAAGGCTTGGAAGCTGTTCGCAAACGTCCGGCAATGTACATTGGTGACATTTCCGAAAAGGGTCTTCACCACTTGGTAAACGAGACCGTTGACAACTCTATCGACGAGGCGATGGCTGGTTACTGTACCGACATCGAGGTTACCATCAATGAGGACAACTCTATCACTGTAGAAGACAATGGTCGTGGTATCCCTGTGGATATGCACGAGAAGCTTCATAAGTCAGCCCTCGAAGTCGTAATGACCGTGCTCCACGCCGGCGGAAAGTTCGACAAGGGTTCATACAAGGTTTCCGGAGGTTTACATGGTGTGGGTGTAAGTTGTGTAAACGCACTTTCTACTCATATGTTGTCACAGGTCTTCCGTGGTGGCAAAATCTACCAGCAGGAATATGAGAAGGGTAAGCCTCTCTATCCTGTCAAGGTGGTAGGCGAAACTGACAAACGCGGTACACGCCAGCAGTTCTGGCCAGACCCAACAATCTTTACTCACACAATCTACAAGTGGGACATCATCGCCAACCGTATGCGCGAGTTGGCATTCCTCAACGCGGGTATCAAGATTACTCTGAGAGATCTGCGCCCAGACGAGGAAGGAAAGACCAAGGAGCAGGTTTTCCATGCAAAGGACGGTTTGAAGGAATTCGTTCGCTACGTGGATCGCCATCGCACCCACCTCTTCGATGACGTCATCTACCTGAAGACAGAGAAGCAGGGTATTCCTATCGAGATTGCCGTGATGTACAACACAGACTATTCAGAGAATATCCACTCATACGTCAACAACATCAACACTATCGAGGGTGGTACCCACCTGACAGGTTTCCGTATGGCGTTGACCCGTACCCTGAAGGCTTACGCAGAAGCCGACCCAACCATCTCCAAGCAGATTGAGAAGGCAAAGGTAGAGATTGCACCAGAAGACTTCCGCGAGGGTCTTACCGCCGTTATCTCTATCAAGGTAGCAGAACCTCAGTTTGAGGGCCAGACCAAGACCAAGCTCGGAAACAGCGAGGTACAGGGCGCCGTTCAGCAGGCTGTAAACGAAGCTTTGTCTGATTACCTGGAGGAACATCCAGACGAGGCTAAGCGCATCTGCGAAAAGGTTGTCCTGGCTGCTACAGCACGTATCGCTGCCCGTAAAGCACGTGAGAGCGTACAGCGCAAGAACTTCATGACTGGTGGCGGTCTTCCTGGCAAGCTTGCCGATTGCTCTATGAAGGATCCTAAGGAATGCGAGATCTTCCTCGTCGAGGGTGATTCCGCTGGTGGTTCTGCCAAGCAGGGTCGCGACCGTTTCCGCCAGGCTATCCTCCCATTGCGTGGTAAGATTCTGAACGTAGAAAAGGTTCAGTGGCATAAAGTCTTCGAGGCAGAGTCTGTCATGAACATCATCCAGAGTATCGGAGTTCGCTTCGGTGTAGATGGTGAGGACAGCAAGGAAGCCAACACAGATAAGCTGCGTTACGACAAGATTATCATCATGACCGATGCCGACGTCGATGGTTCTCACATCGACACACTGATCATGACATTGTTCTATCGCTTCATGCCTAAAGTCATCGAGGAAGGTCACTTGTACATCGCAACCCCACCTCTCTACAAGTGTACTTACCGCAGCAAGGTAAGCGAGTATTGCTATACAGAACAGCAGCGCCAGGCTTTCATCGACAAGTATGGCGAGGGCACAGAAGATAAGAATATCCACACCCAGCGATACAAAGGTTTGGGTGAGATGAACCCAGAGCAGCTTTGGGAAACCACCATGGACCCAGCTACACGCTTGCTCAAGCAGGTTACCATCGAGAATGCAGCTCAGGCAGACGAGATTTTCTCTATGCTGATGGGCGACGATGTGGAGCCACGCCGAGAGTTCATCGAGCAGAACGCTACATACGCCAACATTGACGCATAAAGCGAACACCATATATTGGGGGCAGACTCAGCAGGAGTCTTCCCCCTTTTTTAGGTTGCCGCCTTCAAAGAGCAACAACCCCGACATCATGTTTTTTACAACTAACAAAACTAAATTTATGAAGCATCTGCTTTTTACGTTTGCACTAGCTGCCTCAGGCTTCTTGAACTGCCAGGCGGCAACAGTTAGTAAAACTCCCCTACCCAACAAGTTGTGGTACAACAAGCCTGCATACGCCTTCGAAGAGTCACTGCCACTGGGCAATGGCAAACTGGGTGCGCTGGTTTACGGCGGAGCCAACAATGATTCCATCCAGCTCAATGACATCACTCTCTGGACGGGCGTTCCTGTAAACCCTGACGAAGGAGGCGAAGCCTACAAGTGGATTCCAAAAATCAGAGAAGCCCTGTTTAAGGAGGATTACAAGACTGCCGATTCCCTGCAGCACTATGTACAAGGACACAACTCTGAGTTCTACCAGCCGCTGGGCATGATCAACATCATAGACTGCAACCAGGGCGAGTTTACAGATTACTACCGTGAGTTGAGTCTCGATAATTCCCTTGCCACAGTGCATTTCAAGCGCAATGGCATCCAATACACCAAGGAGTACTTTGCTTCACATCCTGACAAGATGATCGCCATCAAGTTGAGTGCCTCTCAAAAGAAAGCCATCAACAGCGACATCTCCCTGACCTCCCTCATTCCTCATCAGGTGAAAGCATCCAGAGGCCAGATTACCATGACAGGTCATGTTCTGGGTGATGAAGCCAACAGTACACATTACTGTGCGATGCTTCAGGTAAAGAACACAGACGGACAAGTTTGGGCTGACGATTCGGTGCTCCACCTGAAAGATGTAAGCGAGGCTATCATCTATCTCGTCAACGAAACGAGCTACAATGGCTTCGACAAGCACCCGGTGAAAGAAGGGGCTCCGTATATCGAAAGAGTATCTGATGATGCCTGGCATCTTGCCAACTTCACCTATGATGAATTCAAGCAGCGCCATATCGCTGATTACAGGAAACTCTTTGATAGAGTAAGCCTGAACCTGAAAGGTGCCAAGTTTGATGCTTCCCGTCCTACCGACCAGCAGTTGCTCGCCTATAGCGACAACCACGAAAGCAACCCTTATCTGGAGCAGCTCTATTTCCAATATGGCAGATACCTGCTCATCAGCAGCAGCCGCACCCAAGGGGTACCAGCCAATCTGCAGGGACTCTGGGCACCAGCCCTCCGTTCTCCATGGCGTGGCAACTATACCATCAACATCAATCTGGAAGAGAATTACTGGCCAGCAGAAGTTGCCAATCTCTCAGAACTGGTTGCTCCTGTAGATGGATTGGTAAAAGGCTTGTCGGTGACAGGTCGCCACAATGCCCAACACTTCTACGGTATCGATAAGGGATGGTGCGCCGGACATAATACCGATGCGTGGGCGATGAGCAACCCAGTGGGAACCGGAAACGAGAGCCCGCAATGGAGCAACTGGGCGATGGGGGGAGCCTGGCTTGTAGAAACTCTCTGGGACCACTACGACTATACCCGTGATACGGAATGTCTCCGCAATACAGCCTATCCTTTGATGAAGGGCGCTGCCGATTTCCTGTTAGCGTGGCTCATCTCAGACCCACACAATCCAAACGAACTGATTACAGCTCCTTGTACTTCGCCAGAAGCAGACTATATCACAGATAAAGGCTATCGTGGCAGCAGTTTCTATGGAGGAACCGCCGACCTTGCCATCATCCGTGAGCTCTTCAAGAACACTATCAAGGGAGCGAAGGCCCTGGGTATCGACAGCGATTACCAGCAGCAGTTGCAAGCTGCCCTCAATCGCCTGCGTCCTTACCACATTGGAAAGCGAGGCAACCTGATGGAGTGGTATCACGATTGGGATGACCAGGATTGGCATCATCGCCATCAGTCTCACCTGCTCGGTCTCTATCCGTTCCACCAGATTTCGGTAGCAAAGACACCCGAGCTTGCTGCAGCCGCAACCAAGACTTTGGAGATTAAGGGCGACAATTCTACCGGCTGGAGTACCGGTTGGAGAATCAACCTCTGGGCTCGTCTGCATCGTGCCGACAAGGCTTATCAGATATATCGCAAGTTGCTCACCTACGTAAGTCCAGAGGTTTACAAGGATAGAAAGCATCATAGTGGCGGCACCTATCCTAACCTTTTCGATGCCCATCCACCATTTCAGATAGACGGCAACTTCGGAGGAACTGCAGGTGTTTGCGAGATGCTGATGCAATGCGATGGTGAAACGATGAATTTGCTCCCTGCTCTTCCACAGGAATGGCAGGCAGGAGAAATAAGAGGTCTAAAGGCCCGTGGCAACTATGGCGTATCGCTCGCATGGAACAAAGGCAAATTGACTCAGGCAACCATCATCAGCAAAAACGAGAGTAATCTGACTATCCTCTACAATGGCAAACAGAAAATCCTTACCTTCAAGGCAGGAGAAACAAAGACCATCAGATAAAAGATCCACATCCATCTTATCTATATCTATAGAGTAAAAGACTATAGTTATCTATAAGAGTAAAAGACAAAACATTAAAGAAAAGGACAAAAGTAATCCAATGAGATACATAACAACTCTCATCATTTCTATACTTTGGGTACTGAGCTCTCATGCACAGGAGTTCGGTACCCACTGGATATCCTATCCCCTGCCCAACGATTCTTCTGAGGTATGGTTCCGCCAAAGTTATATCATGGACGAGTGCCCCACCCAGGCCTTTATGAATATAGCAAGCACTGGCAACTACAAACTCTATATCAATGAGAGAAACGTAACGGGAAGTCTGAAATTCGATGGTATCAAGGACAGCATTCTTCTGAACCGAACCATCGACGTAACCCGCTTCCTCAAAAATGGCGAGAATGTAATTGCTGTATGGTACGCCCCACAAGGCAAGCCTAGCTACGGCAAGCAACTCTCACTGGAATTCTACGGATGGCAGCGGGACAGCATTCCTTTCTATCAGAAAGCAGACGGTAAATGGCTCTGTCGACAACTCAAGGAATGCAGCAATGGAGAAGGCGAACGCTTCCATGCCCGCACCAATACGCAGGCTTGGAAATCTGAGGAATACCAACCTTACGGATGGATTCACCCTACCGGTTGCGTCATCACAGACGAATATAGACAGGATTCTGCCTATGTTATGAATTATAAAGCCTTCGGCGACAAGAAGGTTATCAAGGACGAGAACAAGCTCTATAAGGTATTGAAACCAGCCTGTACATACAGAGACTCCACCGGTTACAACATCGACTTTGGCAGACCTTTCTATGGCACCATCCGCCTTACGCTGCGAGGAGCCGGCAAAGGAACCAGATTAAAGATCAATGATTTCCTGTACATCTGCAACGGAGAACTGGATGAGCAGGCATTCTGCCGATTTAAATTCAGCAAGCAAAAGATATACACTCTTACCTGGAAAGGAAGATTCAAGGAAAGTGATATCGTGGATATTGAAGGATTAGAGATTTCGGAATAAGCTACCAAGCTTTTCGAAATCTCTTTTTTTATTAATCTTCCAAGTCGGCAAGTAACTGCTCTGCCACTTCGCAAAGCTCATCATACCATTCCTTACCGAACTTCTCAATCAGCGGACCTTCCAGGAACTTATAAACCGGAAGATTCAACTCTTCACCCTTCTTGATGGCATCCTTGCAGATGCGCCATTTATTATAGTTGATGCCATACACTTCATTGCCGAAATCCTTGGCACGGATCGGATACAAGGCACAGGAGATAGGCTTCTTGAACTTCGACTTGCCTTCGCGATAAGCACGCTCCAAGGCACAAAGACAGCAATTCGGAATGGTATGTCCATCGCCCAAGTCTTTCAAGTCCTGATAGCAGGTAAACACACAATCCTTACCATTCACGATACTCGTTACCAAATCGCCTTCAATATCCGTATAAGCCACGCCCTGCTTGTCGATGATAGCCTGAGCAGAAGCCGAGAGATCATCCCAAACCACATCGAGCGCATCCTCTATCTCCATGATTTCATCCAGGGTTACAGGAGCTCCCGCATCGCCTTCGATGCAGCACTCCCCCTTGCAGGCATCAAGGTCGCAACAGAATTTCTCGGTGATGATATCAGGTGAAACCAATACGTTGCCCACCTGCAGAATACGCAGTTCGTCTTTCTTCATAATGTTTTTTGAGATGAATAAATGTCTTTGATATATATTAAAAATGATAGCTACCCATGAATGGATAGCTATATATTAATAGGTGTGCCTACCATTGGATAGGCGCAATCCCGTTCTCCTGCAAATATGCATTGCAGCGGGAGAAATGATGATTGCCAAACCATCCGCCTCGATTGGCTGACAGTGGCGATGGATGCACACTTTCCAATATCAGGTGCTTGCTCGTGTCGATGAGTTTCGCCTTGCTTCGGGCATAGCCGCCCCAGAGGATAAACACCAGATGTTCCTTATCCTTGCTGAGTGCCTTGATGGCTGCATCGGTAAACTCCTCCCAGCCTTTGCGCTGATGGCTCGCTGCCTGATGGGCACGAACGGTAAGGGTGGCGTTGAGCAACAATACTCCCTGCTTTGCCCAGCGGGTCAAATCGCCCGTGGCTGGCATCGGAGTGCCGAGATCCATCTGAATCTCCTTGAATATATTAATCAATGATGGTGGAAAAGTGATTCCATCCGGCACAGAGAAACTCAACCCCATTGCCTGCCCCGGCTCATGGTATGGATCCTGTCCGATAATCACTACCTTTACATCATCAAAAGGACAGAGATTGAAGGCATTGAAAATCAAACGGCCCGGAGGATAACAGGGTGTACGCAGGTATTCCTCTTTTACAAAGTTTGTAAGGTGAACAAAATACTGCTTGTCGAATTCTTCTCCTATATGCTGTCTCCAACTTTCTTCTATCTTTACGTCCATAATGATTTAAGTTAAAGAAGTCAAGGCTCCAAAAAGCCTTGACTTCCGAAATTATTATTAGTCAATAATCAAGTTCTCACCTGTCATATCGGCTGGCTGCTCCAAGCCCATGATGTGGAGGATAGAAGGAGCAACGTCTGCCAAACGGCCATCCTTAACGGTAGCTGAGTTGTTGTCAGTTACGTAGATGAATGGAACTGGGTTCAAAGAGTGAGCGGTGTTTGGTGTACCGTCCTCGTTGATAGCGTGGTCTGCATTACCGTGGTCAGCGATGATGATAGCCTCATAATCGTTAGCCTTGGCAGCCTCGATAACGTCCTTTACACAGTTGTCAACAGCGTGAACAGCCTTAGCGATAGCATTGTAGATACCAGTGTGACCTACCATATCACCATTAGCGAAGTTTACAACGATGAAGTCGTACTCCTGAGTGTTGATAGCACCAACCAACTTATCCTTTACCTCGTAAGCGCTCATCTCTGGCTTCAGGTCGTATGTAGCCACCTTTGGAGAAGGAACCAGGATACGGTCCTCACCCTCGTATGGAGTCTCACGACCACCATTGAAGAAGAATGTTACGTGAGCATACTTCTCTGTCTCTGCAGTGTGGAGCTGCTTCTTGCCCTGAGCGCTCAAGTACTCACCGAGAGTGTTCATTACGTTCTCCTTAGGGAAGAGGATGTGAACACCCTGGAAGCTTGCATCGTATGGAGTCATGCAGTAGTACTGCAAGTCCTTGATGGTGTGCATGCCTTCCTCTGGCATATCCTGCTGAGTCAATACCTGGGTCAACTCCTTGGCACGGTCGTTACGGTAGTTGATGAAGATAACAACATCACCCTCCTGGATAGTACCGTCAACCTTTGAGTTATTGATTGGCTTGATGAACTCGTCAGTTACGTCCTCATCATAGCTCTCCTGCATTGCCTTCACCATATCGTCAGCCTGCTTACCCTTACCCTCAACGAGCAAGTCGTATGCTTCCTTCACACGGTTCCAGCGCTTGTCACGGTCCATAGCATAGAAACGACCCACGATGCTAGCAATGTGTGCACCATTCTTGTCGCAGCAAGCCTGAACCTCCTCGATGAAGCCCTTACCGCTCTTAGGGTCTGTATCACGACCATCCATGAAGCAGTGAACGTATGTCTCCTTCAAACCATATTCCTTACCGATCTCAATCAACTTGAAGAGGTGATCCAAAGAAGAGTGAACACCACCGGTAGAAGTCAAGCCCATCAAGTGGAGCTTCTTACCTGTCTTCTGAGCATAGCTGTAAGCGTTGATGATCTCCTGATTCTTCAAGATGTCACCGCTCTCGCAAGCCTTGTTAATCTTAACGAGGTCCTGATATACCACACGACCAGCACCGATGTTGAGGTGACCTACCTCTGAGTTACCCATCTGACCGTTAGGAAGACCTACGTCCTCGCCACAAGTCTGGAGAGTAGAATGTGCTGAAACTGCTGTCAAATAATCGAGATAAGGAGTTGGAGTCTTGAAGATAACATCACCCTTATCATGCTTACCGATTCCCCATCCGTCGAGAATCATTAAAAGAGCTTTTTTTGCCATAATTACATAAAATAATTTAAATTCGAATTTCTGCCTGCAAAGTTACAACAAAATAGGTGAAGGACAAAATAAATTAAGATAAAAAAACTCCCACCTTTCTAAAAAGATGAGAGTTGATAACAAGATCAACAGGTTCGCAGGATATATCCCTTCTTGATGACAGCTTCGATGCTTACCTTTTCATCCAGGTTCAATGCCCGGCGAAGATAGGTAATCTGCACGTTCAGGGCAAGGGAATTGGAGTATGAGTCATCACCCCATACTTCATTCAGTATGAAATCCCGCTCTACAAGCTGGTTCTGGTTCTCGGCAAGAAGCTTCAGGATTTCTGCCTGTCGAGATGTGATGACCACTCTAGAATTACCACATTGCAGTTCATTCTGCGCATAGTAGAAGGCGATGGAACCGATTGAAACGGCGGTTTCTTCGCCTTTGTCGTCTTCTTTCGGCTGCTTCAACTCATAAATCATATTCTTCAGGAACTCATGGCGAATGCCATCTATGCGTTTCTGGAAGACTATGGTCTTAACCAGATAATACAGACATCCTATCAAGATGAAAAAGAGAAAGACGCTTCCTATCAGTTGCCACATCATAGCCTTGAGCGTTCGAGTAATAGGAATGGGTACCTGAAAGGAAATACCTTGGCGAAACATAGGATTCGTCTGATATTTCACAGTCACCACACGCGACCATTTGCCTTCGACATCATATTTCGTATCCAGGAAGACGGTCTTGTAATCCTGATGACGAAAAGAGGTAATCATTCCATACTCCTTATCATCCAGTAATCTTTGATAGGAAGCCAACGATGGACGTTTACCTTTATAAGCCAGATATCTACTGATGATGAGATAAGCATCATCACCCGTAAGATTAGGATCATTCAAACGGACAAGAAAGCGGTGATTATCCCAAAAAGAAAGCGTTGTACGGCTGCATCCCTTCTTCATATCATATTGAGATTCTACCTTGAGCATAACCGTATCTCTTCTACCTTTCGTAGAAGAATTCTCCTGCAACTTTTTTCTATTCTTCAAATCTTGCGCCAACACCTCATCACAATCCTTCTTGAATTGCTCTACCTGCTGGTCTAAGCTATATTGACATTGAAGATGGAGCCAATAAGCCTGCGTGCAGAACAACAATACGATTGCTACTCCACATACCATCCATACTATTTTCAGTTTGCTATTACTGTTCATACTTTCCTGATCTTTTGAATTTGTCGGCAAAGTTACAGAAAAATCCGTAAACAAAGGTAAGAGTAATAAAATAATAATAGGCGAAAAGAAGCAAAAGTAATAACTCAGTAACAGAATTCATCGGTTTCATCGGATAATCTCAGTACTTTTGCATCGTAAAAATGAATGAAACAGATAAAATAAAGAATAAATAGACGAAGATTATGAAAAAGGTATTATTGATGGCATGGCTTGCATTATATGCCTGCATGCTCCAAGCTCAAACAGTAAACCTGTTCAATGAATCAAGCATTGGCATGGGAGATTCCATTGATCAGGTAAAGTATCAAGTAGTGTATGATGCCGAGTATATTTACGAAAAGAAATATACCAAGACCGACACCCTCATTGGCCGCATCGAAGAGAAAATGCTCTTGCAGATTGGCAACAAGTATTCCGCATTCTACAGTTATCCGATATTCCAAAGAGACTCTACCATCTCCGCAAATATGGCAAAAGGAATACCTGTCAATTTCTCCGGTAATGGCGGACAGATTAATTGGAAAGTATATAAGAACTATCCAGAACAGGGCAAGACTGCCTATCTCGATTTCTTTGCTGCTGACAGATATTTGTGCATTGAACCGATGGAACCGATAGACTGGCAACTCACAGACAGTATCGATTCCATCTGCGGTTACGAGTGCCACCAGGCTATTGCCAAGTTTAAAGGTAGAACATGGATTGCATGGTACACGGAAGACATCCCTATTGACAATGGTCCCTGGAAGCTGAGCGGACTGCCGGGATTGATTCTCAAAGCTCACGACTCCGAGAACGATTATGGATTTACAGCTGTAGGACTCACAACAGGCAAAGGCTCCCTACCTATCTATTATAAAGGTAAGACTTTCGAGCCTATCGACCGCAAATCATTGACCTCCATTTACAAAAAATACTATGCCGATCCAATCGGTTATCTGCTTCAAGATGCCAAGTATGCTACAATTGTAAAGATCAAGGATGAAAAAGGAAATATCCTGAAGCATTCCAAGCGTGCTGAGCCATACAATCCGATTGAAAGATAATTAGCAGTTTACTTTTTTGCCAGACAAGCGTCTTAAAGACATTAGCAAGATAAGTGTCTAAGGTAAAATAGAAAAGAGAGAAAAAAGATGAAGAAAATAATAGTTCTTTTCACTATTCTGTTCGTGGTGTTCCATGCGTTTGCCCAAGAGAAGATTAGCGGTTATGTTGAAGATTCACTTACACACAACCGTCTGACCAACGTATCGGTTACGCTGCTGCGTAATGGAAAGCCCTTGAAGTTTACACGCAGCAAGGGAGACGGAACTTTCCTGATTCCCATAGCACAAAAGCAAACTGGCGATATGCTGCAAGCTTCCTATATGGGCTATAAAAAGCAAAAAAAGGCGGTTTCATCGGGAAAAGAAACCATTATCAGTATGGCTTCCACCGCTTTTGTCTTGAAGGAAGTACAAGTAAAAGGCTCTCGCATCACAGGTCGGGATACCATTTCTTTCGACCTCACCCGCTTTGCCAACGAACGAGATAACTCCCTGAAAGATGTACTGAAAAAGCTGCCGGGCGTGGATATAGAGAAGAATGGCCGTATCAACTACAATGGCAAGCCCATCAACCGATTCACAGTGGAAGGTCTCGACCTGACCGGTGGCAAATATAACCAGCTGGAGGAAAACATCAAGGCGAAAGATGTGAAAAAGGCCGAAGTCATCGAGCATGACCAACCTATCAAGGCGCTCCAGAACAAGACCTTTACGGATAATGTAGCGATGAACATCGCCCTGAAGGATAGTGCCCGCGACAAACTGATGCCCACCCTCAAGCCTTACATGCTCGTAGGGCATCCATCCCACGTAGGCGGAAGCATCAACATCATGCAAATTGGCAAGAAGAAACAGATGATGTATAATGCAGAATACGACAGAACAGGTAAAAATCTCGGCTATGCACTTAACCAACTCGCATCTTACAGCAATCGTCTGGCTCCCGCCTCCCTTCCATCATGGATATCAGTACCATCGCTTGACACTCCTATCGACGAAGAACGCCTGCGCTTCAACACCTCGCAAAAATACTCCATCAACCATATCAAGAAGAACAAGGACGATGCAGAGACTCGCATAGAAGCCAACTATCTTCGTACGGTAACCAGACAAGAGCGAGAGAACATGAGTATCTACGACCTCGGCGGCGAAGCTCCCACAGTTACCACGGAGCACAATCATAAGACGATGATCAGCGATGCCTTCAATCTGCAATGGGAGAACAAGGTAAACAAGGCTGAGCATTATGGCAACGAGAGTATCGGCCTCAGCGCAGCACAAAACGATGGTTTGTCAAACATCAACGACACGCTTACCCAACGTGTCCGCATCCCAAAGCTCGACCTCTCGGCAAGTATCTACCGCCTCTTCGTCTTCAAGAAAAGTCAACTCTCTTGGCGTAGCACTGCCGACTATCACCATGGTGTGGCGGACCTATACGTTAACGACGAGCGGAATCGCATCCGCACCAACCTTTGGCATACTGCCCACGCCTTACAGTGGATGAGGAATCGCTTCCACTGGACACAGGAATATAGAATGAGTATCGACCTCAACAACATCTATGCGAAATATCAGGAAAGAAGCGATGAAATCGGAAAAAACAACGGATTCACCGAAAACAGTCACGATGAAATCGGCAAAAACAGTCTTAACATCACAGGGAAGTTCACCCCTTACTGGCAATACAAGACCGAGACGTTCCGTATGTCGTTCTCTCCCGATTTCATCTGGGAACGCTTCACCTATCCACAGAAAACTCTACTTACCATATCACCCTACCTTTACTTATATAAGAAATTGGATTTCCGTAGAGAGTTGACTATCTACACAGGATACAGTACAGGAACAGGCAATGCCACCAACTACGCCATGAAGCAATATCGTCAAAGTTATCGCTCTTGGTACACTTCGAGCGACATCATTCCGATAACTCGCTCTCTTTATGGCAAGTTGAGTTACGACTACAAGCGCCCTATCAAGGAAATCTTCTTCAGCGCATCGGTCAATGCCAGCAAAAACTGGATGAACACGGCATCCGACCTACGCATCGTGGATGGCAAATACTATACCTCATTATATAAGCAGGACAGCAAGAGCAACAACATCGGAGGTTCGCTCTATATCTCCAAGGGTTTCTACGACCTTCATCTGAAGACCCGCCTGGAGGGCAGTTACAACTACAGCAAGGGTGAGCAATACAGCAGCGGCAAAGCCATCAGCTACACCGCCGACAACTATACTGTAAAGCCTAGCATCGACTTCTCGCCGTCCTGGTGTGCCTTTAGCTATGAGGGAGAATTCTCTTTTTACAACTCGAAACGTCAAAAAATGGCGAAGTCATCGTTATTTAATTGGCGCCAAAGCGTATCTGCCACCGCTACCATCAGCCATGTGGACCTCTCCTTCTCGCTCGTACATTATCGCAATGAGCTGCAAGAGGGCAACCACCTTAACACCCTCCTTGGCGATGCATCGGCAGTTTGGAGAATGAAAAAGCTCCGCCTTTCAGCAGAGCTTCGAAACCTTTTCAACAAGAAGAACTATATGGAAACCATCTATAGCGGCATCAGTACATTGACCGACAGCTATCATCTTCGCCCTCGCGAACTGATGATTTCCGCCCAGTATTCCTTCTAAACAAGAACTCCCGTCTCTTTTCTGAGACGGGAGTTCTTTGTTTTTGAGGACAAGAGACAAGGTTATAAGGGATTTTGACTTTTTAGTTCATTTTTATTTGGAACATAACATTATTTTTTGTATCTTTGCAACTGATAATATCTTATTATTATCCCAACGATTATGCAAGAAACGAATAATATATTAGCAATATTAGATAACTACCTCCACGACAATCCTGATGAGATTGCAAAGGAGATGGCAAACGACTTCAGAAAACGAAGAATAGAGAAGAATCTGACACGTGAGCAAGTGGCAGACAAGTCAGGCGTTGCCGTCAGCAACATCACCAGATTCGAACAAAAGGGCCTCATCTCCCTCAAAAATCTGATAGGTATCGCCATAGCTTTGGAATATACCTCGGAAATCAAGAACATCTTCTCGCAACCCAAGTACTCTACCATGGAGGAGTTGCAACAGATAAAAAGAAACGCTAACAAGAAAAAGGCTTACAGACAATGAAACATATAGAATCTTTAGCCGTGAAATATCACCAGGAGAAAGTCGGCACACTGTCATTGAGTGCCGATGGAAAGGTATGCACCTTCGAATATGACAATCAGTGGTTGGCATCTGGCTTTAGTATATCTCCGTTGGAATTGCCACTGAAGCCTGATCTTTTCATTGCCAAAGCCACCCCTTTCAACGGGAACTTTGGTATCTTCGAAGACAGCCTTCCCGATGGATATGGTAGATACCTATTGCATAAAGCCTTGCTAAAAGAGGGCATCAACGACTTTGAGCTATCTGCTCTCGACCGACTGAGCATCGTGGGCAATGGAGGTATGGGCGCATTGACCTACGAACCTATAACTTCTATCCAGACTGGACACGAGATTGAGGACTTTGACCTTTTACAAGCCAAAGCCTTGGAAGTATTGAAGGAGCAACAGGATAATGACGCAGGATTGCTATTATATAATAGTGGTAATAGTGGCGGTTGTCGCCCGAAAGCCATTTTTACAAATGAGGATGGTCATTGGTTGGTCAAGTTTCGCCATACCTATGACCCACAAGATATGGGAAAGCAAGAGTATCATTATAATAAGATAGCCAAGCAATGTGGTATCCAAGTACCCGACTTCAAACTGGTAAACAACAAGTATTTTGCCTGCCGTCGCTTCGACATTTCTCCAACAGGCGAACGTATTCACGTAGCCACAGCTGGAGCCTTGCTCAACGTTTCCCTTTCCAACCCCATTCTCGATTATCTCAACCTTTTGGCGCTTACAGGTTATCTTACTCAGAGCCAAGAGGATGTGGAAGAGATGTTCCGCCGTATGGTTTTTAATTACATAATGGACAACAAGGACGACCACTGCAAGAACTTCTCTTTCTTGGTTCAGAAAGAGAGCGATGGCAAATGGCACTGGCATTTAGCTCCTGCCTACGACCTCACCCATTGCACCGAGGGATATAATGGTGAACACGCAACATCTGTAAATGGAACTGGGCATCCGACCGTAGAGGATATGATTGCCGTTGGCGTAAAGAATAAAATGAAGGAAAAGAGATGCCGCGAAATCTACGAAGAGATATCATTACAGGTTAAGTCTGGTGAGAATATCTCTTAAGGGAAGATTTTCAATCTCTTCTTTCCCCATTTTACGGGTGTTTCTTCTAGATTGCCTCGTTCTAGAGTATTATTCACATAGACTACTTCTGCTTCAGATAATCCAACTGACCGTCATTATTCTGTTTACCTTTTCCCTATCTCTGCGTCTTACTCGTAAATAAGCATCAAAAAATAAATAGAGAACATGAAGAAACTTACATTGATTTTCGCAGCCATGCTCGCATTAAACCGATGCAAACGGCAAGCCTATCAAACCAAAAGCAAGGAAACGTGTCTTCAATCCAATCGAGCGATAAGGACATCTCAAAGGCTTTCCATTTCAGATTTTTGCGAGTTTCTACAAAAATCTGAAATAGAAAGCTTATTTTCTTGTTCTTATCGACAATTTATTGTACTTTTGCAAAAAGATTTCTGAAACAACAAATGTAAAGTTGATAATTTGACGATAACAATATGATTTATACAAGCAAGAAAATCATCATATTTCTGTTCACTATCATGCAGCTAGCCATTCTCTCTAGTTGCATGGACTCAGGATATCGCCTATCCTTCCCTGAGATAGACGACCTTGCCGACGAATACCCAGCACAAGCCAAGGTATTCCTCTCTCGTGCTGACAGCAACGACAACAAAGGCTACTATAAGCTCTTAACAGCCAAGATAGAGTATCAACTCAAAGGTTACATTTATAAAGAAAACTACATAGACGATGCCATCAACATCTTCGTGAACGAAAAGGATGAGCCCCTTCTTGCACGTTCCTTATATTATAAGGGAGCCTCGATACTCAACAACTATCGAGATACCACAAAAGCCATCAAATGGTTCTCACAGGCCATCGCCTACGATAGCAACATGAGAGAAAAGGAGAAGCTGGATATGTACGACATATTGTGTCGCATTACCCACCAAAACATTTACACCGTAGAGTTAGAAGACGAGGCTCGCCAAACCAACAATATCCGCTACCGTGCCTGGGCACTACTCTATCGTGGCATCAACAACCAAGATCAGGAACTTGCCAACCAAGCTTTCGAAGTTGCCAATCAAATCAAAGAGAACAAGGACAGCACCTTGGGTCCCATGTACTATCATTACTTCCAAGCCTTGATGGACAGGGGCAATGTGCCTGATTCCATCTTGATAAGCTATGCAAAGAAAGCGCAAGACAATCACGGGGTAAAATATGACAACAACATCGACTTCTATCGCTTGCTCACAAGAAACAGCGAGGAAACCCATGCCTTCGCCACGCAGCATATCAAAGAAAACTATAGCATAGATCAAGAACGCCTAAATACATGGGGATCCTATTCCTTTGCTTTAGGATATAAGTATTATCTCCCCTTATATTTCCTCTCCCTACAAAAAGGAGATACACTCATGGCAAACCGTGTTGCCCACGAATTACGACAAGAAGCTCCTTTGCTTGTCAAAGACGAAAACTCAGAAAAGGAAAATCAAGTAAAACTGATGTACGAGGGTGGTAACACCCGTTATCGCTATGAAAAGGTTAAGACCTATATATTTGTAGGAATCATCATCGTGCTCATCATTCTCTTGACGATGACTTACCTCTCCATTTCAAGAATCCGAAAGGCTCACCAAACTATTAAAAACTTGCATGAGTCACTGCACCAGTTAAAAGATGTGGAGAACTCTTCGTTATCGGAGCAATGCGAACGATTAAACCACGAAATCACCACCCAGCTTCGCAAACTGAAACGTCGTGACAAGGACATCGAAGAATACAAGGCTCAAATTACCGAGCTCACAGACATCAGCCAAGGCTTGGTATATTATTCGATGACGATACAAAATCAAAACATCAGCCAGATAGGTAAGCAAGGCATCCGACAACTTCTCGCCAGCTTCAAGGTGATAGACGAGAAGTATAGCGAACGATTGGAGAACTACGACTTGAATCCATCACAAAGCCTCTTCTGCATCCTCTACCATATCGGCAAGAGCGATGAGGAAGTGATGCAAATCCTGCAATACTCTCTCTCGAATATCAGGGTAAGAAAGTCGAGAATCAAGAGTGACACTGGAGCAGAGTCATTCGACGACATCATCAGATAAGCACTCCCATAAGTTTTTCGCTTTACTTCATTAACTTATCGAAGCATTACAAAAAGCTTGTATTTTAAGTTTTTCCTAATCGTAACTCTCTCGTTATCAACATATCTGTACTCACTGACATGTAATTCCGATTTGGCTACCTCTATCATTTGTGTTACCTTTGCATCCGAAATTCAAAACATCAAACGACTATGAGAAGAATAACATTATTATTAGCAGCCATACTCACAGTATGCAGCTTGAATGCTCAGAAAGGCAACAAAAATGAGAAAGTGGTCAATATTGACAAGGTAAACTATCGCATCACCTACAATGGGAAAATGGTACCAGATACCACAACAGTTCCCTACAACTATTGGGAGAGCGAAATGCGACTGGACATCGGCAGCAAGACAACTCATTTCTATGATAGAACCAAGCAAATATCCGATTCTATCATGGATGAACAAGCTAAGACGGGGCAATATGACATGAGTAAAATTCCTAGAGGTGGCAGAATCCATTGGGAATTCTACAAGAACTATCCATCAAAGGGGCAAACCACTTTACTGGATAAAGTCCTTGGTAACTATTACCAATGTACAGAACAATTAGAGGTGCCAAACTGGCAGCTTATCCCAGATAGCACAACTACCATCATTGGCTATAAATGCCTGTTGGCAAAAGCACTCTTCAAAGGCAGGACCTGGTATGCCTGGTACTCAGAAGACATACCTATAAGCGAAGGACCTTGGAAAATTTCTGGACTGCCTGGTCTTGTTCTACTTGCTTACGACCAGAACAAACAATACATATTCAATGCTATCGGTATGAGCACATTGAATGGGACCGAAAGCATAACTTTCACGGAAAAGGCAAGAGAGAAAGTAACACAGAAAGAGTTAAGAGAGGCTAAGCATAAATTTGATGGAGCAGAAGCACTCAAAGCAACAGCGAGAAAAACTGGATTTACGTTTAAGAAATTACCCGAAGGTGCCATCAAGGCTCTAAACCGAAGCAACAAGGGCAACCCTATCGAGCTGGAGTAACTCCAGCTCGATTAACTGATTGTATTCTACATCATAACAACAAACGAACAATATAAGTATGAAAAGATATTTATTCATCACTTGTTTGGTATTCCTTGGAATCATCGGAATATCAGCCCAAAAAGAGCAGACTCCCATCCAACACTTGATACTGCAGGGCGACAGTTGCATGAACGAGCATGACTCGTTCCATGCCATCACCTATTACCAGCAATATATCAATGAGCATCCACACGATTTGAATGTTCTCAGAAAGCTCGCTTCTTGCTATCGTCTTCGTGGCGACAACAAGAAGTGCATCGCCTGCATGGATAGCATTCCTAACGACAGTCTCAACCATGAAGACTTGCGCATGATGTTCTATTCCTATCTTAATCTTGGCGATAAAAAAAAGGTAGAATTATATGGCATGACTATCTATGGCAAATACCCATACGACGGGGAGGTATTTGCCACCCTACTTCAGCAATGGAACAACCATGGGGAGCCTGAAAGCGTTTCAGCATTCGCCTTGTCGTATGTTGAAAAACGTGACTCCACGAATATTCTCATCAACAAGGAGCTTGCCTATTCACTCTATTTACAGCTTAGATACGAGCAAGCCATCCCTAGATACAAGAAGCTTATAGCCGATGGATTCGACAATTTTGAGTCTAACCTCGTCATAGGATTGTGCTATTATAACTTGGAAAAGTACCGAGAAGCCTATACCTATCTGAACAAGGCGGCAGAGATGAAGAAAGACAACCCAAATATGAACTGTCTCTTCTACTTGGGCATGACTTGCAAGAAGATTTCCGAACAGACTAAGAACATCGTGGAAAAGGAAAACCTGGCAAGACACGCCATCATCAACCTGGAACGGTCTATAACCGTGGCTTACCCTCGCAGTCGTGGACTATATGTAAACCAGCAACTTGCTGAGCTTTATTACTATAAAATGGAATACGAGAATGCAGGTCATGCCTTCGCCCAGTGCATCGAATATGATGACGAGGACAATCCTCACAACTATTATAATGCTGCGCAAATGTATATCGGAGCCAAGATGAAGCCACAGGCAAAACTCTATCTCCAGATGTTCTTGGCAAAAGCTGATAAGTTGAAGGATGAAAAGGAAAAAGCTAAACTTACAGCGAAAGTAAAGGAGCAACTAAAAGGTTTGCAAACAGATAAATAGAAAAAGGCGAATTATGAAGAAAATAATTATCAGTTTTATCGCTTTCTTTCTCTTGTTCTGCATCCCAATGGCGATGCAGAGCAAGAGAAGCACTCCTATCTTACTCGATGACGACAACACTGCTACCGGTATTCATGGTTATGTAGAAGATTCATTGACCCATAACCGTCTAGCCAACGTCTCCATCACGCTGCTCCGCAATGGAAAGCCCTTGAAGTTTACAAGAACAAAGGAGGACGGAACCTTCGTGCTCCCTATCACCGAAAAGCAAGCCAACGACAAACTGCAGGCCACGTTTATGGGGTATAAAAAGACAAAAACATCGATTTCATCGGGAAAAGAAACCATTATCAGTATGGCTTCCACCGCTTTTGTCTTGAAGGAAGTACAAGTAAAAGGCTCTCGCATCACAGGTCGGGATACCATTTCTTTCGACCTCACCCGCTTTGCCAACGAACGAGATAACTCCCTGAAAGATGTACTGAAAAAGCTGCCGGGCGTGGATATAGAGAAGAATGGCCGTATCAACTACAATGGCAAGCCCATCAACCGATTCACAGTGGAAGGTCTCGACCTGACCGGTGGCAAATATAACCAGCTGGAGGAAAACATCAAGGCGAAAGATGTGAAAAAGGCCGAAGTCATCGAGCATGACCAACCTATCAAGGCGCTCCAGAACAAGACCTTTACGGATAATGTAGCGATGAACATCGCCCTGAAGGATAGTGCCCGCGACAAACTGATGCCCACCCTCAAGCCTTACATGCTCGTAGGGCATCCATCCCACGTAGGCGGAAGCATCAACATCATGCAAATTGGCAAGAAGAAACAGATGATGTATAATGCAGAATACGACAGAACAGGTAAAAATCTCGGCTATGCACTTAACCAACTCGCATCTTACAGCAATCGTCTGGCTCCCGCCTCCCTTCCATCATGGATATCAGTACCATCGCTTGACACTCCTATCGACGAAGAACGCCTGCGCTTCAACACCTCGCAAAAATACTCCATCAACCATATCAAGAAGAACAAGGACGATGCAGAGACTCGCATAGAAGCCAACTATCTTCGTACGGTAACCAGACAAGAGCGAGAGAACATGAGTATCTACGACCTCGGCGGCGAAGCTCCCACAGTTACCACGGAGCACAATCATAAGACGATGATCAGCGATGCCTTCAATCTGCAATGGGAGAACAAGGTAAACAAGGCTGAGCATTATGGCAACGAGAGTATCGGCCTCAGCGCAGCACAAAACGATGGTTTGTCAAACATCAACGACACGCTTACCCAACGTGTCCGCATCCCAAAGCTCGACCTCTCGGCAAGTATCTACCGCCTCTTCGTCTTCAAGAAAAGTCAACTCTCTTGGCGTAGCACTGCCGACTATCACCATGGTGTGGCGGACCTATACGTTAACGACGAGCGGAATCGCATCCGCACCAACCTTTGGCATACTGCCCACGCCTTACAGTGGATGAGGAATCGCTTCCACTGGACACAGGAATATAGAATGAGTATCGACCTCAACAACATCTATGCGAAATATCAGGAAAGAAGCGATGAAATCGGAAAAAACAACGGATTCACCGAAAACAGTCACGATGAAATCGGCAAAAACAGTCTTAACATCACAGGGAAGTTCACCCCTTACTGGCAATACAAGACCGAGACGTTCCGTATGTCGTTCTCTCCCGATTTCATCTGGGAACGCTTCACCTATCCACAGAAAACTCTACTTACCATATCACCCTACCTTTACTTATATAAGAAATTGGATTTCCGTAGAGAGTTGACTATCTACACAGGATACAGTACAGGAACAGGCAATGCCACCAACTACGCCATGAAGCAATATCGTCAAAGTTATCGCTCTTGGTACACTTCGAGCGACATCATTCCGATAACTCGCTCTCTTTATGGCAAGTTGAGTTACGACTACAAGCGCCCTATCAAGGAAATCTTCTTCAGCGCATCGGTCAATGCCAGCAAAAACTGGATGAACACGGCATCCGACCTACGCATCGTGGATGGCAAATACTATACCTCATTATATAAGCAGGACAGCAAGAGCAACAACATCGGAGGTTCGCTCTATATCTCCAAGGGTTTCTACGACCTTCATCTGAAGACCCGCCTGGAGGGCAGTTACAACTACAGCAAGGGTGAGCAATACAGCAGCGGCAAAGCCATCAGCTACACCGCCGACAACTATACTGTAAAGCCTAGCATCGACTTCTCGCCGTCCTGGTGTGCCTTTAGCTATGAGGGAGAATTCTCTTTTTACAACTCGAAACGTCAAAAAATGGCGAAGTCATCGTTATTTAATTGGCGCCAAAGCGTATCTGCCACCGCTACCATCAGCCATGTGGACCTCTCCTTCTCGCTCGTACATTATCGCAATGAGCTGCAAGAGGGCAACCACCTTAACACCCTCCTTGGCGATGCATCGGCAGTTTGGAGAATGAAAAAGCTCCGCCTTTCAGCAGAGCTTCGAAACCTTTTCAACAAGAAGAACTATATGGAAACCATCTATAGCGGCATCAGTACATTGACCGACAGCTATCATCTTCGCCCCCGCGAACTGATGATTTCCGCCCAGTATTCCTTCTAAACAAGAACTCCCATCTCAGAAAAGAGACGGGAGTTCTTTGCTTTTGAGGATAGGAAAATAGGTGCCGCGAAATTTATAAAGAAATAACTTTACAGACCAAATGAGGTGAAAAATATCTCTTAAGGAAAGATTTTATTTCCCTTAAGGAAAAAAATAAATATCCTTAAGGGAAAATTTTCAATCTCTTCTTCCCCCATTTTCCGGGAGTTTCTTCTAAATAATCTCTTTCTAGAATATTATTTACACAGGCTACTTCTGCTTCAGATAGTTCAACTGAACCTTAGGAGCGCAGGCATTGCTTGTCTTCTCGGTATATTCTGCCACCTTCAATGTAGCAGTACCCTTGATGTTCTCCACATCGCTACCTACCTTGAAGAGATAGTTACCTGCATCTACCTTCCACTGGCTGTTGGCCTCATCGAAGCTGGCAAGATCGCGCTTTTCGAGGGTCATCTTCAAAGTCTGGCTCTCACCTGGATTCAGCAACTTGGTCTTGCCGAAGGTCTTGAGCTCCTTGGCTGGCTTCTCGTAAGCGCCCTTTGGAGCGGTGACATAAACCTCAGCAACTTCCTTGCCGGCAACCTTACCGGTATTCTTGATAGTTACGCTAACCTCGATATTGTTGCCTTTAGCCTTGACTGATGGCTTGCCAAACTCGAAAGTAGTATAGCTCAAACCATAACCGAACGGATAAGCTACATTCTTCTTGAAGGTATCAAAGTAGCGATAACCTACGTAGATATCCTCCTCGTGGTTGCTATAATCGTAACCCTTGATGTTACCCTTGCTCCAATCCAGCAGATTCTTGTAGGTGTACATATCGTAATCCTTGGCGAAGTTGGCAGTAGATGGATGATCGGTAGCAGCGATAGGCCAGGTCATGGTCAACTTACCCGATGGATTTACCTTACCGGTCAGAATATCAGCAACAGAGTTACCGCCCTCGATACCTGGCTGCCAAGCTACGAGAATAGCATCCACACGGTCTCTCCAGCTGGCAGTCTCCATCACAGAACCAGAGTTGATGATGACAATCACCTTCTTGCCCTTGGCATGGAAAGCATCAGATACACGGAAAATCATATCCTGCTCTATCTGACTGAGGTTGAACTCACCATTGATCTGGCGATCCATTCCCTCACCTGCCTGACGGCCGATGGTGATGATGGCAGCATCTGCCTTTGGCTCCTCGCCAGCTACACAGCGCTCAGTAATCTCGATTTCATCGAGCTTAGGCTGACCCTGATCCAGGAACCACATCATCGGATTCTTGTCTGCCTTCAACTTAGCCTTGGCATACTTCACATAATTCTGATAGATTTCCGTAAGCTGAGGAGTAGTTGCCACACCGATGTTCTTCAAACCGGTAACCATATCTACAGAATAGCCAACATTAACGGCTCCACTGCCAAGACCACCCGACATGAAGTCGTAAGAGTTGACACCGAAGAGCGCCACGGTCTTCAAGCCCTGGATTGGAAGAGCTGCATCATTCTTCAGGAGCACCATACCCTCGGTAGAACTCTGACGGGTGATAGCTGCATGAGCCTTCAAGTCTGGCTCACCACTATATTTATATCCCTTGAATCGAGGAGTCTTCACGATATATTCGAGCATACGGCGAACATTGCGGTCCACATCCTTGATATCCAGCTTGCCATTCTTTACTGCATCAACAATATCCTGCACCTGTGCTGGATAACCCGGCATCATCAGGTCGTTGCCTGCCTCAACTTCCTGTTCCAGCGGAAGGTCAGCACGCTTACCAATCCAGTCGGTCTCCACGATTCCCTTATATCCCCAGTCGTTGCGGAGAATATCGGTCAAGAGGCCCTTGTTGCCCTGGGCATAAACACCATTAATCTTATTATAGGCAGACATGATAGTCCAAGGATTGCTCTTGCGAACCATCATCTCAAAACCCTTCAGATACAACTCACGGAGAGCACGCTGGCTCAATCGCTCATCCACCTTGGTACGGTCAGTTTCCTGAGAGTTCACGGCAAAGTGCTTGGCACTCACGCCCACGCCCTGGCTCTGTACACCCTGAACAAAGGCGGTTCCGATAAGACCTGTTACGATTGGATCTTCTGAATAATACTCAAAGTTACGGCCGCAGAGCGGATTGCGATGCAGGTTCATACCCGGTCCGAGCACAACATCACAGCCATACTCCAGGGTTTCGTTACCGATAGCCTCACCCACCTTGCGCACCAGGTCAGTGTTCCAGGTAGAAGCCAGACAGGTTCCGATAGGGAAACCGGTAGCAAAGTAGCTACGGCTGTCACCTTCGCGATGAGCATCGATATGAACACCGGCAGGACCATCACACTGAACGGTAGTAGGAATACCGAGACGAGGGATGGCTACAGTAGTACCCGCAGCACCCGGCACGAACTTCTTCTGATGTCCGAGCATAGCGCCACTGCCCACGAATCCATCGTTACCACCGCCCACCAGCATCTGGGCTTTTTCTTCCAAGGTCATCGCTTTGATTACTTCGTCGATGTTGTTGGCATTCAGTTTTGGTGCAGATTGCGCCATCATTGTAGTTGCCATTGCTCCTGCCGCAACGGTAAGAGCCAATTTCTTGTAGTTCATCATTTTGTCGTTTATCTAGTTAGTTATTACTTTTCTGTTCTTTTAGTCGTTTCGTCAGTTCCATACAGTCCCTGAGAATACTGCATTTCTTCAAAAACTTGCTGCAAATATAATAAAATAAGGTGGAAACGCCAAGCATTTCCACCTTTTTTTCTTGAATTCAACAAGATTATTCCCGGATTTAACAAAAGATATAGTAAGAGAATAACATACTATACATACCCCTAACCTAAGGCTAGTCCTGATATTTAATCTGGAAGTAATCAAGCAGACGCTTATAGATATATATTGCGATAACTTACTTCGCTGTATCCTTTGAGCTTCGCTTATCACGGCGATAACTGCGATAATCATCCAGCGGAATCTCAATATCAGGTTCCACCAGCTCACCCTCACGTGGCAAGGCAAACTTCTGATACTTGATGTTCAAGCCACGCTCTATCCACATACTCTCATAATAGGTCTGGATAGAGAGAATCTTACGGGTTTCCTCATCGATACCCTCCTGATGATAGAGGTCCTCTGTGCGGAAGAGCACAGGCAGATGGTTGCCATCCACCATATAAGTGGTATAGGTGAAGAGGAAGTTGGAGTCCGTCTTCAGATGGATGATGCCGCCATCCACAAGGAAGTGGCGATAACGGTTCATGAAATAAGTAGATGTAAGACGCTTGCGAGGGTTCTTCATCTGCGGGTCAGAGAAGGTGAGCCAGATTTCCTGCACCTCATCCTCGGCAAAGAAGCGGTCGATAATCTCGATGTTGGTACGGAGGAAAGCCACGTTCTTCTGTCCTTCCTCTATCGCCTTCTTGGCACCGGTCCACATTCGTGCACCCTTGATATCCACACCGATGAAGTTCATCTCTGGATAGAGCTTGGCAAGTTCCACGGTATATTCACCCTTGCCGCATCCCAACTCCAGCACGATAGGATTATCATTGTGGAAATACATCTCACGCCACTTGCCCTTCATATCGAAAGGCACGTCATCTACAACACTATATGGATACTGGAACACGTTCTCGAAACGCTCCATATCCGCAAACTTAGCTAATTTTCCTTTGCTCATTGATTCTTTTTTCTTCGTTTGGGTGCAAAGGTAAGCATTTAACGATAATTATACAAATCATATCATGGAATTTGTATAATATTAACGGAAAAAGTTTATTCCGCCTGAATACCGAAGTACTCGTTGAGTTCGGCGATGGCAGCGCCATCAGCATTCGGAAGATCCTTCACCAGCTTGCCTTTCTCCAGCAGGAGGATGCGAGAGGAGATGTCGGCAATGAAGTTGAGGTTATGGCTGGAGATGATGACCGTAGTGCCCTGCTCCTTGCAGATGCGCTGAATCATGTGGGCGATAGTCATCTGGGAAGATGGGTCAAGATAGTTGAAAGGCTCATCCAGGAGAAGAACCTTCGGATTGATGATCATCGCTCCGATAATGCCAATCTTCTGTCGGTTGCCCTGAGAGAAATCACGGAGATACTTCTTGGTTCCCATGATTTCATCGTGCATAAAGCCCTCAAACTGCGCCAATCGCTCCTGCAGGGTTTCATCGTCGATGTTATAAACATCAGCAATGAAATCGAAGTATTCCTCAGGGGTGAGGAAGTCGATGAGGAATCTGCCGTCGATGTAACTGCCGGTATATTCCTTCC